>ERZ1026868.86-NODE-86-length-77869-cov-11.045609_pt1 | contig 77869 bp, 78 predicted proteins | sample MGYA00380164_ERZ1026868 | MGnify/ENA primary metagenome ERZ1026868 (study PRJEB33269, sample SAMEA4719800) | human gut metagenome | biome: human-associated habitat; feature: organic feature; material: feces | place: Cameroon | collected 2013-10 ...
AACAGGGACTATCTATTTCAAAGAACTGCAAAATCTGCCAGGTCTTCTTGTTTCTGCGACCCGCCCGACCGTTTTTCGATCAGGCTCTTGGATCTCCGCAAGCGTCTATTCCCGCCCTGACGGCGGTATGGATCCATTATAGCAATGTATTCGGGAAACAAGTGAATTGCTTGGAAAACTCTATACCCACCTGCAAAATACCGGGTTTCGCGCGTATCATTGTGGTTACAAAAAAAGAAAGGAAACAAAAACAATGGAGCTGGAAAACAACGAAGAGGGAAAAGGGAAAGGCAACAAGAAACGCATCGCGATCATCGCTGTAGTCGTCGCTGCGCTCATCGCCGCAGGCATCGCTGCGTTCCTCCTGCTCTCTCCTCACGAGCCGGAGGCATCCTCTATCAAGGACGCTGCCACCACAACGCAGGAACAGCTCGATGAGGAGGCGATGAAGAGCAGGCTGTGGATCTCGGTTGCCAACACGATCTACGCCGACTCCGCAACCGACACGTGCTATGCCACCGACAAGGACGGGAACAAGATCACCGTGCTCGACAACCGCGAGGAGAACACCCGCGACATCTCGTATACCGTGACCTTGGAAGACGGCACCGAGATCTATCAGTCGGAGATCATCAAGCCCGGTGACGGAATCGAATCGCCCAAGCTCTCCCATCACCTCGAACCAGGGATCTACAGCATCATCGCCACTGCTCAGGGGTACGATGCTGAGAGCCATAACGCAGCCGGCGGAACTGTCGCTGCGCAGTCAACACTGGTAGTCAAGTAAAGGAGAATCATCATGACTATCGCACAATCCATCAAGCAGGGCGCAGCACGCTACGCAGCATCCGCCCTCATCGCAGCCGGTCTCATTGCCGGCGGTGCAGCCGCAGTGGCAGCAAACCCTGCCGATGCTTTCGCACTGAGCCCTTCCACTGTCACAGGTCAGATGTCCGACGGTTCCGGTAACACCGCTTCCACTGCCGTTTACCTGCAGGCTGACACCGACAAGCTGATTGTCGCCGCCCCCACCCAGATCAACATGATCGTGCAGGCAGACGGCACCCTCACCGGACCCACGACGGCGAAGCTCGAGAACGGGTCTGCCTTCACGGTCCGTGTCAAGAACATCAAGGCAACCGCCAAGGGCGGCTTCGCGCTTGAGCAGACCGCTACCGCGAACGACTCCGTGAGCATGACCATCACCCCCCGCACCGAAAAAGCCACCGCAGTGAACCTGGCAAGCTGCCTGGACGGCGGCCTGAACGTCTCAGATGGCAATTGGACCCTCACCAAGAAGGGCACCGAAGCCGATACCATCTACCTCTTCACAGGCGGCACACTCTCCAACATCACCAAGGACCTGTCCGCCAACCAGCAGTTCGGCACGATCGACTGGACGTTTGCCCCAGGCAACACGAATGATCTCGGACCACGATAGGACGCTTGCTGCGGCAGGGGTAATAAGGCCCCTGCCGCCCGTATCGAAGGGGTTATCTATGAACATCGCACTCAGAATGGCTGTGCCTGCCGCTTTAACGGTGGCCATGGCTCTTTCTGCGACCATCGCCTATGCGCCAGCGGCGGCGTACGCCGACACGCACAGCACCACCGAGCTGACGCTGCGCCAGGTGGACAACCCCTTCAATGTGGGCGCCAACCAGCATCTCACGATCAACGAGGGAGAAAGCCTCACCTTGAAGGGAGACATCACCGGCGGTTTCGGGGACGTCTCCTACCAGTGGTTCGTCTCCACCGACGGCGGCAACCACTGGGAGAAGGTGAACGGTGCCGCAGGCATCGAGCTTCGCATCGAGAACGCCCAGGCAGGCGACTACGTGTACCGCCTCATCGCCACCGACATGTACGGCAACACGGCGCATCAGGACTTCTATGTGACCGTGAAGGGCAACGGGATTGCGGATTCCGTGGCTGAGGCGGTCTCCAATGCGGTGAAGACCGGGGACTCGCTTCCGATTGCCGGGATTGCGGGCATCGCAGTCGTTGCTGCGGGGGCTGCCGGGATCGCAGCCAAGAAGCGCCGTGAGGGCAAGGAGGACGCACGATGATGAGCGCATCCAAGACACTCAAGAAGAACCTGTCCATCGCGGTTACGGCGGTTTTCCTCGCTGTGGCTGCCTTCGCTTGCTGGGCAATCGAGCCTTCCAAGGCTTATGCGGATAACACGGACAGCCATCTCACGGTGGCTTCCGAGGTGCATGTGCTGGTTGACAGTGAGGGAAACGTCACCATCCCCAATGCCACCGTGACCAACGACGGCACATGCGCTGCCTACATCATGGGGTGCTCTTCCCCTGATGGGTTGGGCTGGACCTGCGATGCCGTGGGAAAGCGCATCGAGGTGGGTCAGAGCATCACTGCCACCTGGAGGTCTGCGGGACCGGTGTCGGATGAGATCGCGGCGCAGCTGGGTGAGGAGCCCTACTATGCGGGCAACTTGACGTATACCTATACGGACGGCGATTTGAAGGGCACCGTCTCGCTCGACAACACCGATCCTACCGTCGGGGACACGATCACGGCAACCGTAACCGGTGCCAATGTGCCCGATGACAAGCTCACTTACCGGTGGGTCAAGGTGAAGGACGGCTCGGAGACCTCCATCGACGGAGCTACGGGTTCCACCTACACCGCAACCGACGACGATGCCGGGTACGAGCTCGTCTGCAAGGTGAGCTCCACCGACGACATCTGCCAGGGCACGATCAGCGGGGCTACCGGGGCTGTGAAGAAGATCCAGGCTTTCGCTGTGTACTCGGCGGATGACGACTCTCTGAACTTCTATAAGCGGGCGGAAGTGCCGAAGCAGGGCACGATGTACCTCGGAAAGAGGGCGACCGCCGTTTACACCGGCCTTGAGAACATGACCTCGGCACCCGGATGGATGCTCAACTACAGTAAAGACATCAAGACCGCGACGGTCTACGACGACGGCATCTCGCCGACCGACACGGGATTTTGGTTCGCGGAGCTTCGCAACATGAAGACGGCGGACGTCTTGAAGCTCGACATGTCGAAATGCAAGACGATAGGCTGCATGTTCACCAACTGCACCTCCCTTACCTCCCTCGACCTGTCGACCTGGAACACGCGTAGCCTTACGGACATGAACCAGGCTTTCCAAAACTGCACGTCGCTCACAAAGCTGAACGTCTCCGGATGGGACGTCTCGAAGGTAACGAACATGACCCTCGCCTTCGCCGAGGACAGGGCGCTCTCCTCCCTCGACCTGTCGACCTGGGACAACTCGGCCGTAACTTCCATGAAGGACGTATTCTCCATGATGGACTCGTTGAACGAGGTCTCGCTGGGAAGCAAATTCAAATTCGTCGGGACAAGTCCGTTCCTGCCCGATCAGACGGGCCACGTGGCAGGGGCCGACGGCAAGTGGTACGACACCGACGGCAACGGCTATGCGCCTGCCGATATTCCTTCCAACAAAGCCATGACGTATTACGCAAGTAAAGATTTGCTCCCAAAGGCATTTGCGGTGTACTCCGCCCCCGCCGACGACGATTACGATGACGACGACGGCGCCTCTCTGAACTTCTACAAGCGAAGCGGCGTTCCGGCTGTCGGCGAGCAATTCGAGGGCAAGACGGTTACGGCCGTTTACACGGGGATTGAAGAGAATACGTATACCCGGACTTCGCAGCCTTGGGAGAACTATCAATCTGAAATCAAGACAGCAACCGTCGTCGATGAGGGTATTACTCCTATAAGCACTGCGTACTGGTTCATTTATTGCGACAGACTGACATCTTGTGATTTGAACAAATTAGACACCTCCAACCTCACCAATATGTCCGACATGTTCGGAAAATGCAGAAGGCTCACCTCAGTTGGCGACCTCTCAGGTTGGAACACCTCCAGTGTGACCAACATGAGCAGAATGTTCTACGGCTGCTCCAAGCTCTCGGTGGACTGCTCGACCTGGGATGTTTCCAAGGTCACCGATCATGTCTGGTTCAACGAGATGGCACGCGGGGTAACCGTTCCCTTGGCGTGGCAAACTTCAAGCGATGAGAGCGTTGATGATTCCGCAATCGCCACGCTTTGTGAGGAGCAGGGGAACGGGGATGCGTTGAGCGTTCCAAGCGAGAACGATAACGACGAGGAAACAAGCAAGACGAATGGCAAAGCGTCTGCCGATAGTGAGACAGAGGGCAGCAACACGGCATCAGCCGATGATGCGGGCGCAAAAGAAGAAGAGGCACCTGGCGACATCGTGCAGGAAGAGCCCGCTGCAGCTTGATGTTCGCCTGTTCTGGCAGTGCGCTGAACTCACAGAGGCACATAGTCAGTCAAAGAAGCAGCTAGTAGAATGGTTGGCAGGTGCATGCCCCTGAGCACACACAGCATGCAAATGGAAAAGCCCCCGGCGGGATATTCGCCGTGGGCTTTTCTATTTGCTGTTTTCAAACTTCGGTGGATTTAACAGGTTCTTGTTTCCGCATTCGAATGCGGATTTGGTTTTACAGGGAGAGGTTAAGCATTTGGATAGGTAACATCGTAGTAGTGCAAAAAGAAAGGAACGTACAGGTATGACGAGTCATAGGGTTAAGAGCAGGATAGGCGGGCTGGTTTGCGCATCGTTGCTCGCTTTGGCGGGCATATTGGGGTTCACTTTGTACTCCATGGAGCAATCCGGCAATCCCGATCCGGTGCCAGGGAAAGCTGTCTCCTTGGATCCTTATGGGTTCCCGGAAGTGGACTGGGAGTATTGGAAGTCGGTGAACCCGGATGTGATCGCTTGGGTCACGGTTCCGGGCACCAACATCAACTCACCTGTCGTGCAGGCTCCTGCCACAGATCCGGAGTACTACCTGCATCACGACGTCTACAAGAAGTACAACGTCTACGGGTGCCCCTACCTGGACGCTAAGTGTATCGATAAGGGGTTCGAATCGCAGAACTCTGTGGTGTTCGGCCATCATATGAACGACCAGACGGTATTCTCTGCGTTCTCCAAGTTCACCGACAAGTCGTTTGCGCAGGACAACAGCAAGGTGCTGTTGCAGATGCCGGGTGAGAAGCACATCCTGTCGGTTAAGCTCGCCGATGTTATCAACGCGGCGAACGACAAGTCCAAGCGCACGGAGTTTACTGATAATGTGGACTTCGCCAAATGGTACGGCGAGCGGGTGGATGCAGCGGACCTGGTGCTGGATACGGCTGTTCCGAGTCGGAACGTCACGTTCGTCACGTGCAGCTACAACCGGTTCAAGAACGAGAGGACGCTTGTTTTCGCAAGTGAGTGATGGATGGATACGCTCGCTTTGCTCGCTGATAAGAAGAGCCGGGGTTTTCCCGGCTCTTCTGTGTTTTGGTGATTTCAGGCCAACGCAGTATGTTCGGTTGTCGGCAGGCAACCATGACAGATCGGGCAGGTCTCAAACCTGTTGGTGCAGATACCCTGTTTGAACAGGGACTATCTATTTCAAAGAACTGCAAAATCTGCCAGGTCTTCTTGTTTCTGCGACCCGCCCGACCGTTTTTCGATCAGGCTCTTGGATCTCCGCAAGCGTCTATTCCCGCCCTGACGGCGGTATGTATCCATTATAGCAAACTCGCATTCGAATGCGGATTTGCGAAAAGGCTGCTCACCGAGTAATCGGTGGACAGCCTTTTTGTGTATAACGATCAGCGATCGTGAGTCTCATGCTCTTGTAGCTTCTTACTTTCTCTGCATGGATCTGCGCTCTTTTCCAAAGAGGCGCAAATCTCAGCCAACGATGGTTGCTTCGCATGCGTTTTCACATAACGCTCAGCCACATCGAATGCAGGACGCATTCGCTCGATCTGCTCACGATGCAGACCATGTTTCGTAGCGGTTCGTTCCCACTCGGAGGCTACTGTTCGGGCGATGAAAGCGATCCTGCTCCTTGCCTCAGGTTCCTCAAGGTCGAACTCGTCGGCTGCCGACAGGGCAACATCGAAATCGAGCGATGCATCCACGAGATCGATGTTCAGGGAGAGGTATCCGCCATAAACATTGGGATTCACATCATAGAGCGGGGAGAGCTTCCAGCCATTGTCCGTAAAGATGAAGCCGTGGTTGCGCAAGTGATCGTCTGTGTTCGATATAGCTATGCTGAAGACAATCCTTGACCAAAGCTCATGCAGATCCGGTCTCATATCACCCTTGGAGCAGCTTTCCTTGATGAAGTCGGCGATCTCAAGGTAGCTCACATCGTCTGCGCCGTCGGTGTAGCCGAGCATGGTCATGGCGCTTGCGAACGAGACCCTCCTCTCCCCTTCCCTGTCGAACCTTCTCACAAGGAAGGTGCTGCCTGCGTTGGAGAACTTGAGCAGCTTGGCGTCAGGAACATCGAGCCCGCACTTCTTCGCGAGGTCGTGGGCGACCATCTCCCATGCACCGGCGTTCCACTCATCATGCTTCGAGGGGAACTTCGCAATCCAAAGCGAGCCATCCGGTGCCTTCACGTTGGCTTTCGGACGGGCACCGCCAAGGGAAGAGCCTGGAGCCAAAAGCTGGCGAAGCCACTTCTTCTCGTCTGGATCCTGCGCATTCTCGAATGCGAGGGAAGCAGACTCAAGCTCGCGCAAGGTAGCCCATGGAGGGGCAGCCAAGCGCCTGTCAGGCGATTGGAACTCCCCGCCTGGCTCCAAGGCGAAACGGATGGCGCCCATGCGGGTCTCATCATAGACACCGAGCAGATAGTCGCTTTCCAGAAGCTTTTGCGGCTTTCTGTCCCCTGCCCTGGCATCCATCGCCTCACGGCGGCGCATGAGCAGCCTGCCCCAACAGTCTGGGCAGGAATCGGAGAACACGCCGAACATGTGCTTGCCATCGGACGGGTATTGCCGTCCCGAGCATGGGTAGATCTCTGGGTCTATCATCACATCCGGGTGGTTTTCGAGCCAACTGCCGTCGTACTCGAAAGACGTTCTCTCACGCCCGTTTCCGCTGGAAACGTGCAGCGTGCCGATCAGCTCGGGCTCTTCGAGCCAATCGGCGTAGACGTAGATATCTTTCTCGCTCATGTGCGTATCCTCCTTTCCTGGTTGTTGATCTTAATTATACCACGCTGACCTGGGGTTATGCAATTTGTTTGCCATCATATTCGCATCCGGATGCGAATATGCATAGAGGCCGTACCAGTCGGCACGGCCTCTATGCATTAGACGATGTAACTCGTGATGTCACAATACCATTATAGCACGATACTGTGCTATATGCGAATCACTTTACCATCGGAAGCAACGGCAAGATGTTGTTTCGGATGGTGCTGTCATCGAAGCTGAACAGCATCAAGTTTTTCTCACTGGCATCTTTGAACACGGACATTTCCTTTTCCTCTCTCTCGAAAAGGGTGCAAACAGGGTTAGAACAAAATCATCTTCGCAACAACCATCGCGACAAGGGCGAATGCGGTCATTGCGGCACCGTACTTGAGACAGCTTGCGAAACGCTGAGGGCGGGTTGCCTTGATCATGCTCTGCACACGCTTCGTGCTCTCGATTTGCAGCGCATTGATGTGCGCAGCGCTTTCCTCTCCGATGGCGTTGATATTGTCTCGAACAGCGGCGGATAGCTCACTGATCGCCTTCTCTGCGTGCTCCTGGCTGTCCTGCAACACGGATAGCGTGCCTTTACGGAGAGAAGTACGCAGCGCTATATCCCCTTTGCGGATGCGCTCTGCGGAATCGAACATTCGCTCCGAGCATTTCTCCTGGGAAGCCAGGATGTCATCGATCTGATCTTTCAAGAGCAGCTGGTCGTTGAACAGCTTCTCTTGACGGGTCATCAGCAGATCAATCTTCTCGGCGAGCTCCTTTGCGCTTGCCACGATCTGCCCGGCATCCTCATCGGAAATGCGATATGCTTCTTGCGGATCGCCATGCTGTTCGGGAATATCGGGCTGCTCATCGATCTGCTCCGGCTCTTCGCTGTCCGGTACGGGTTTTTCAGGCTGCGGGGCAGGCTTCTCGGCCAATACGGCTGGCTCGTCAAGTTCCAGCGGGTTGCTGGCATCAGCCATGGCCGATGCGGCATCGGACTCTGCCATGGCCTCGGCGGTCATGTCCTCTTCGGACTCGTCCAAACCGTCGTCCTCATAACCGTCGTCTTCGTAATCGTCATCGTCGTCTTCGAAGCCGACGAATCCTTCTCCGTACAGTTGGGCTTCAAGCTCCTCGTCTGTCGGCAATTCCTCTTCCATGGCAGCAAGCATCGCCTCCTCCTCGGCTGCTTCCTGCTCGATGTTCGCTGCGTTCTGTGCCATAAGCACCACTCTCCTTTCTGTTTACCTGTCTGCATTGCCGCTGCGGGTATGCGATCTGCTTTGCGAACGGCTATGCGATTTGCTTTGCACTCTGCTCCTCGATCCGGCTGATCCGCCTTTGCCGGTATTGTGTCCTGGGCGGGTCTGCTCGCCTGTGGCCTTGACCGCCCCAACACGGCTGCGTACTTTGTCGGCGGCTCGCATCACGGATAGGATCTTGTCGTTGACCGAATCGTCTCCAATCAGATCATCGGGGCGTTTTGGCACTTTGAGCCTTGGGGTGTCGGCACCCATCTCAGCCGCCATGTCGCGGTAGGCTGCCAGGGTCTTGTCCAGTCGCTCGAAGTAGTCCGACTTGGGGTCGGCAGACGGCTTCGGTGCCTGGATGGACTTTCCGGCAAGTGCCGTTTTCACCTGTGCCAGCGTAAAGTTCCCGTCCATTCGTCCCAGGTTGAAGGTGCACTTCGGGTTGCCCATGTCGCGCACGTCCGTATCGGTTGCGTAGATTGTGCGCTTGCCGAGCTCGATCTCAACGCCGTAGCCCTGCATACGCTCGGTGAAGTCGTCAAGGGAGCGCACAGAGGGCATGCGCAGCACCGCCTTCACGATGCGGCGCAGGTTGTTCTTGTAGCTATAGCGGTCGTCCTCGATGATGGCACGCTCGGCATCACGGGGGTTGCGGTTACGGATCAGCGAGTTGGGCTTGCCCTCCTCCACTTGCTGCAACCCCCATGCATCGTCCATCCTGCGGACCGACTCCACTCGGTCATGGTGCCCTTTCTTGCCGGTTCCCTCACAGAGGCGCTTGTGCGTCATGAGGTTGGTGCGGTTTATGGCCATGTGTACCGCGTAGCGCTTCCCTGCCTCGTCAGACTCCTCGTGGAGGGCGAAGACCACTTGCTGGTCGGGGTAGCGCTCGCCGACGTACTCCATGGCGAACGCCATGCACAGCTCTGGGGTCATCTTACCGCCGTTCACGGAGCATTCCTCGGGCAGGAAGGCCAGGACCTGGTGGTACATCAGGGTGTTCTTGGTGCCATTACGTGATACTATGTCGTGCCCGTTCTCAGCTCGGGTGCGGGCCATCTCAGCGAACCACTTGTCGTGGTACTCCATGTTCCACCCGTCGCGGAGCACTGCGTCCTTGCTGTTCAGGTACTTCCGCACGTTCTCGGCATGACGCTCGCTCACCACCGCCTTCTGCTTGATGATAGTCATTCGCCAACTTCACCTCCTTTTCTCCCTCCAACGCTTTGCGGGACTTCTCGATTGCCGCATCGAGCAGCCACGCTTGCATGTCCTGACCGCATAACCGGGCAGACCTCAGAATCAGCTCCTTGTCAGCTTTCGAGCAGAACAGGTACAGAAACTCGTCTTTCGGCATTTGCAAAGTGCTCCTTTACGCAAAACTACTTGTTCACCGCCCTGCGGGCTGTTCCTGCAGTTTCCAGATGATGGCCGCAATGTCCGATCACTATTATGCCGCGCTCGTTCTGTGCAACAATCTTGCACGTGAACGTGCCCTTGCTCTTCCTAGACATCAAGCGCCTCGATTCGACTTGCGCACCATCTTCAGGCTGAGCGCACGAACCTTCTCGAACTGCTCGCGGGCCATGGCGCATTTCGCACAACCGCACTGCGCTTCCTTCGGAAGCCGCGCGGCGGCAAGCGATCCGTGTTCCTTGGCTGCCGGGTTGTCGCGCAGCGTCTCCAATAGCTTCTGGTTCTGCTCAATGTACTCGACGTACTGCTCGTCGGTAACTCTCACCCACTTGTGCCCCAAGGACCGGTTGCCGGTACGCATGGCATTGAGGATGCACGGCACGAGCTTGTCCAGATCGTAGGACGGGCAGAGCTTTCCGATGTCGCTCACCTTCTCGAAGACCTCGCCCGTCTCCACACAGCGCACGTGCCGACAGCTCGTCGCCTTCCGGGTACCGCTCTTATCGGTCCCCTTCTGCCCAGGGACGAACAACGGCTGCTCCACCCGGTCGATAAACCGACCGTAACCGGCTCCTGATCCATAACAGTACACTCTTCTTTTCCTTTCTTTTTCAACGGCTTGATGTCAAAGCCCTTCTCGTAATTTATCAAGTAACTTGTACGCCTTATGAAGCGCGTCACGAAGCTTCCAGACTGTCCCCTTCACCTCGCTCGCATCGTAACCGCCGATGCCGTTTCTGTTCAGGAAGTACATCAGCTGGTTGAGGTTGGTGCCCTCCTTTTGCAGCTCATGGGTCATCTTGCGCACAGCCTCGATGTCGAAGTCGTTCTGCTTCACCACCTTGCCAGTGATCGCCGTGCGGCGCACGAGGTCGGACATCGAGCAGCCAAGGGATTGGGCACGCTCTTTTATCGCCTGCTTCTCGGAAGCAGTGAGGTGCACTTGCAGAAGCTCGCTACGATCATCGATCCTGTTTATCGAGCCGAGCGTTCCACTGGGCGGCTCGGGAAGCTCGATCGTCTGGTAGACGATCACCAAGCGCACAAGCTCGCTGATGCTCACACCGGCACGCGCAGCGATGCCCTGAAGCAGCTCTTTCTCAAGCGACGTCATGCTCAGCTTCACGGTAGCATTCTTCAGCACTCTATCCGTTGCCAATTGCGGCAACACCTCCTTTCGCTTGCGCTAGCGGTAACCGAGCAGCCTCGGTTGCTGTGCGTGCAAGCACTGACTCAAAGCGCCCGGGCGGCCCCGGGCAAGACGCCGAGCGTTTGCAGCATGCAAAGCTCGGAGGGTCCGTGCGAATCGCGCATGCGATTCCTGCATCGGGCCCGGACCCCCTGTGCGGAACCTTTGTCGGCGAGTCCGGCAAAGCAGTCCAGCACAGGGCAAGCCTGTAGATAATGATAATTGGTCTATGACCATATTAGCATTATCTACATACAGCTTGCATGTATTCCGGGACGGAAGACATCGGCGGAGCAGGATTGCGGGGAGTAGCCTCCCCGTGAACCTGTGCAGACGGTGAGCGGCGCGCAGTGAAGGCGACCTATGGGGAGCGTTCGAACGGAGCAGAGCGAGAGCAGCGCAGCGCAGTGGAGCCGACCTTTGGGAGGGTCAGAACGAAGCGGAGATGCGGGTTCCGCCGTTGGTGGCGGGGTGTGGGGAGAAGCCTCCCCACACCCCGGCGCCTGCGGCGGAACGTCCCGACCGCAGGGAGGGACAACACAGCAATGAGGTGTGGGTGGCACACGCCTTTCTGGTAGCGGTGCTGTCGCACCGATTGATACGCTCGCTTTGCTCGCTGAGTCGCTTGCCTTTTTTGAGGCAAGCGGAATTGCGCACCAACTCGCAAAGTAATAATCGATACCGGAAATCGCTACCGACCATTACTCCAAAACCAATCCAAAGCAGTCTGGATACAAACGTCTTATCAACTGTTCGACATGACGCATAAACAAACGAAAAATCCGATAACTCGTTTGATGTGTTGCTTAAAGGGCAAAAGAAAACTGACCGCAACCCAAAGAACAGTTGCCAAAAACAGATCCAAACAAAAAGCAACGAAAGCAACAAGCCGAAACCGAACAAAATCGCAATCGAATGCGAATTTAAGGGAAAAAGAAAAGGCTCCGAATCATTCAGAGCCTTTCGCCATGTCAAATTCAATCGTTGTGATTTTTGCTTTGGAGAAGCAAACCTATTTTTGGAAATACTCAATCAGTTTTCTACTTTGGATTGACCCTAAACCTTTTATCCTTCGGTTTGATGCGATCTCCAACTTCTCCATGATCTTCGTTGCCTTGGCGATGCCGATGCCCGGCATCGCACGAATCAACTCCTCGATTCTCATCCGATTCACAATCGGATCGTCTTTCATGTTGAGTACATCCTCAAGGCTGATCTTACCATCATGCAATTGCTGTTTAACCTCAGCACGCCTGCACCTTGCTGCGATTGCCTTCTCGGTATTCACTCGACGCTCTTCCTCGGTAAGCACCGGGGGTCTGCCATAATCCATAATCCAACACGCTCCTTCATGTCACAAAATCAATTAGTGGGCTGGACCGAGATCGATCATCCAAGGAGCAACACGGTAGCCCTTGCTATTCTTCGGGTCGTTCGACTCTTCGTTCTTCTTAAAGAGGAGAACTTTGTGTCCTACGAGGTCTTGCGACCAGAGGTGACGCACGATCTTCCCATGGCGATCGTCCAAGCGCTCTGAACGAATCGTCTCGTCATGATCTTCGGACATTGCCTGAAAAGTAATGACGTAGCGCTGGCTCGACTCTTCCAACTCGATGTCCTTGACCACAACAAGCAATCGGATTGAGTCCTGTACGGTCATCGCAAGCGATGTGTCGCTCGTCATGCGTCCGATGCTCAACACCTCTTGCGTCAAGTTAAGCTCGTTGGGCTGCACTCCCTTGAGGCACAGGCCCAAGTAAGCCAACTCAACGTTGCGAACCTTATTGTCCTCCTGCATCGTCTGTTCCTTTCTCGCTCATACGCTTTGCGCTCAAACTTCTCTTCTTGCAACCGAGTCGGGGGCAAAGGTTTCAAAATTGGGGGCAAAACGAAATTGAATGTGATACCTGATTCCTCCTTCCCTCTCACTGCAAACAGATTGCGAGCGTTGGGAATCAGAATCGTTAGAAGTCATTGCGTTCTGCGTAATCGACCATGGCACGGACTATCAAGAGGTTCATGCTCTCGCCCCGGTCGATGGACTCCATGCGGAAACGCCTATGAAGCTCCTTGGAGACACGGACGTTAACCATCTTGTCGGTGTCCTTCGCAACACGTCGCTGCGAGCCTTTCCCAGTGGTGTAGGACAGGTCGTTTCCTGAATCGCCCACATCGGAAACCTCGACGCTCTTTGTGCGTTTGATGCGGGCAATGTCGTCGGACATATCAAAAACATCGTGCTTAGCAGTCTTAGCCATTGTTAGTTCTCTCCTTCAAGGTACTCGTCGATGAACCTGTTGAAGTCCACGACGGCTTTGGATTTCGGGTCGTACTCGTAGATTGACACTTTCTCGGATTGTGCTCGGTTGACTGCCTCGCACTTGTTGATTACCGTCTTGAACACTTTCGTGCCGGCCTCCTCTGCCACAGGAGGAAGGGTAGACATAACCTCCTTGGACAGAGCCGTGCGGGCATCGTACATGTTAACGACGATCCCGGCGATTCGCAGGTTCGGGTTCAAGTGCCTGTTCTTCTTGATCGAGTTCACGCACTCGAAGATGTTAGTGAATCCTTTGAGTGCCGATGTATTCGGGGTAACGGGCACGATCACCTCGTCAGCTGCAACCAACGCATTTCGGGTCACCAGCCCGAGCTGAGGAGGACAATCAATGATCACGTAATCATAGCCATCGACATCGACCAAGGCATCGTCGAGCATGTTGAGCTTGGTATCGAGCTTGGTCATCTCAGACTCGGCATTCGTCACATACGTATCGCCGGGAATGATGTCCCCGTACTCGTAAGACTTGATTGCATCATGACCCTTGTATTCGTTGCTGGTGAGCAGATCGTAGACTGTCACCTCATCCTCGGTTTTCACTCCGGCTTGCTGGGTCGCATTCATCTGCTGGTCAAGATCCACCAGCAACGTGCGCTTGCCTCGGGAATGGAGCCCTTCGGCAAAAGCCATGGACAGAGCCGTCTTCCCAACGCCTCCTTTGTGGTTGCATATTGCGATCGTCTTCATGATTTATGCCCTTCCTTTTTCATTTGTTTCGAGCGGGAAGCACATTTGCATCCGCTCGTCAGCTTGCTTTGCAGCGACGCAGAAAACGCCTGACATCACAACTGAGAGCTCAATGAGCACAACGAGCAATGCCACGGTGACGGCGTTCCAACCAATCAGATTTCCGACAGCGCAAGCTATCAAACTGCTTGGCACACCGAACAAGAGCCAAGCAGCCAGGAACTTCATTCCGTGCATGGTCTGCAACTCCTTTCGTGATGTATCCATCATAGCACAATGTTGGAATATCGCAATAGCGTTATACCACTATAGCAATAAGTAATTTCTTGATATATGGAAGCTTCGGCACTGTTTGCGACAACTCAGGTATGATGGTCAATGGAACCCCGCTTCCTTTCTTTTTGTGTGAACGGTGTCACGCTTTTGCGGGGTTCCATTGCCTACTACGGGCAAAAGCGGCTATTTGCAAAAGGGACATATCAGCAATAGCCGCTTTTTCGCATTCGATTGCGAAATTGAAGAGGGCATCTGCTTCACGCAGATGCCCTCTTTCGTTTCCTGCCTCGAAATATTGGTTAGAACGGGATGTCCTCGTCGTAGACAGATGCGTTCACCATCGGTGCCGCCTGATACGGTGCCTGCTGCGGCTCCTTTGCCTGAGCCTGCTGTCCGTTTCCGGTGCTCATGAACTCGACCTGATCAACGATCACTTCAAGCTTGCTGCGGTTGCTACCGTCTTGGGCTTGCCACTGACTGTAGCGCAACTTGCCCTCAAGGGCGACCTTGGCACCCTTGGCAAGATACTTCACCACGGTATCTGCCAGACCGTTGAACGCAACGCAGTCGACGAAGTTCGGGCGGTCTTCCCACTCACCGGTCTGCTGGTTCTTGATGCGATCGTTCACGGCAATGCCGAAGCGAGCGATGCTGGTACCCGATGCGGATACTCGCAGCTCGGGGTCGCGAGTGAGATGTCCGGTGATGATAACTCGATTGATTGCCATGATGTACTCCGTTCTTGTCTGCAAGGAATGCTCCTCCGCATCCCTTTCGGTACTATCAGTATAGCACAACATTGTGCGATATTAGGTGAAAAACTTTGGTTGAGCTGAGATTTTGGCAAAGAAAAAAGGAGGGCGATATTCCCTCCTTTACCTTAAAACAACTCGCTGTGAGTGCCCGTTCTGAAAAGTTCCAAGACAAGCTCCGATTCCCGGATTTGGTAGATCAAAAGCCAGTCCGGCTCGATATGACATTCACGCACGTTCCTGTAGTTGCGTGAGTTCACAAGCTTGTGGTCCCGGTTCGCCTCGGGAAGCGTCTCGCCCCGGCAAAGCATGCTGATCACATTCACGAGCTTTTCCTCTTTCATCCCTCTGCGGATGGCCTTCTTGAAATCCTTCTTGAACTGGTTGGTGTACACCGGCCTAAGCATGAAGAGACCTCATCATATCTTCCACGGTGTCGAACGGGCCGTTCACTCCGATGCCGTTCTCCGCATCCTCGATCGTCTTCCAAGTCAGTTCAGCCGGTGACTCTGCAGTCAACTCGAATGGGATGCGGTGCTCCCTTGCAACCGCTTTCAAGAACACATTGATCGCCGTGTTCATGTTGAGGCCGATCTCCTCCAGGGTCTTCGCCGCCTCGGCTTTCACCTTGTCGTCTACTCTAACGCTTATCTGTGCCATTGCGATTTCCTCCTTCCATTCTGCTATAGCACTATTATACCACAATTAGTATGCTACTGCAATACAATAGATATACATACGGTATGCAACTGATGTCATAGCACTATAGCAGTAGACCATAATACCGTGCTATTTCGTTTTCATGTCGTCCAGGTTGAACGGCAGCTTTCCTACCGGCTCGATCAAGCCGAAGCTCACCATGAAGCGGATGCCGTCGCGGATGCCGGCTATGTAGGCGTTGTCGGTCTGGTCGGTGTCGGCAGCTTGCAGCGTATCGATGTAGCGCTGCACCGCCTCCCTTTGGGTTTTGCTCAGCTCCGACTCGATCTTCAGGTACGCCTCGGTCGCCTTGCTGTACTCTTCCTCGTTCTCCCGGCTCTCGATGTTGTGCTCTTGCAGCGAACGGCTGTCCACGCTCCTTATCGTGTCCAGTGCCTCTTTCACAACCCTTTGGAACTCTCTTTCGCTTGTCATATCCCATCTCCTCCTTGTACTTTCTTTTTTCCTCTCTTTTTTGCAACTGCCACCTTTGCGCACGGGTGACAGTTGGCTGGTTGGCAATTGCTGTTAGGCGGTTAGCTTCTTCTTGCATTTCTTTTCGACTGTCGCCATGGACTTCGAGATCTCGATCATCATCTTGTTGGCGGCAACCTTGTCGAAGTTTCCTACGCTCGCCACTATGTCCATCAGCTCCTCGTAGGATTTGAGCATCTGATCCATTGCGTAGGTTGCCTTGCCGAGCGTTGCCATCTCGGCGTTCTTGGATTTCTCGGTGTCCAAGCTCTTCTTAGTTGCGCTCAGTTCCTTGGTGCTCTGCGTAAGGGCTTCCTCAAGACGCTTCTTTGAACCGGCTATTTCCTCGTCTTTCGCCTTGAGCTCCGCTTCGAGTTTCCTGCCCTGCTCCTTGCGGACGGCTTCAAGCTCTTCTTTGTGCTTGCCGTTCAGCTTCACCAACTCGGCTTGCAGTGCGTCCACCTCTTCGGTTGTACGCACAAGCTCTGCTTTCTGCTCTGCGATCGCCGCCTCTACCTGCTCTTTGGCTTTCTCGTCCTGCGATGCGGAAAGCTCCTCAAGGTGCTTGCGCTCTGCTTTCAACTGAGCCTCGATCTCTTCTCGCTTGCTTACCGCCGATTGGGTCATCTGCTTGTAGTGCGCAATCTCCGCCTCGTGCTTCTTCTTGCACTGCTCCAAGGCTTCCTTTGTGGACGACTTCTCGGCTTCCAGCTCCTCTTTTGCCTTGGCCACCTCGGCCTTGAGCTGCCTGATCGACATCTTGTCCGCCTCGTTCTGCTCGGCGAAACGCTCTCGCTCCTCGGCTGGCAGGTCGAACATCGCAACTGCCTGTGTCACGCTCAGATTCGCAATCGATTGCGATTTTGCCACCAACCCGGTAGCCCCGTACTCCTTGTAGATCTTCATGAAGTTGTTCGCTGAGCGCTGGGAGTAGTTCACACGCTCTGCAAGCCAGTTGCCCCACTCTCCGTGTCTCACCAAGCACTTCGCCTCTGTCAGGCGCTTGCCGATCTCGATGGTGCCTGTAAGCAATGCCTGCTTGGTCTGCTCGGTGATAAGGTTGATCTCGCTTGCCAACTGCGCTTCCCTCTCCTTATCCTTTTCAGCCACATACGTTGCCTGCACCGGCTGTGCCTCTACTGCTGTTGTACCTGTTGCCTTTGCTGTTTCGTTTACGTTCGCTTTCCTCATTGAAAACTTCCTCCTTTTGTTTGGTTGATTGTTTCAAGCATTGCCTTGAAGCAAGGTGCTTATGCTGTTGATGGGTGCAGCGAAGCGGAGCGAGTAAGCTAATCAAGGGCGGTGCGCGTTTTCCAGCGCACAAGTCTTTTTGCAGGTTGTTGTGCGAGGAACGAGGCCAAGAAGCTGCAAAAAGATGCTCTGCACCCTTGGTGGTTGCGCACGAGCGGCATATACTGCCCATCCAACAGATAAGTACCGCCAACGACTGCCCGGAGTTGGGGTTCATTTCCCAAAAGCCCGCTGTGGTAAGGTCTGCGGAGGGCACTCCTACAGCCCGTAGCTGAGCTTTCCATGGCGGGCGATGGAGGCGGAATGACCGGATCGCGCTCTGGGCGTGATCCTAGGGAATGGAGCCGGGCGGAGTCGGCAGACGTAGAAAAAGCCCCTCGGGTTTGTCCCGAGGGGCTTGAAGATCAGGTGCCTACGCCTGGCTGAAGACGTTCGTATGATGCCTCATGAACGCACGCTGCTCGTTCAGCACGATAAGCGATATGGTGTCGAACCGTACCTTGAGGTCGCCGTCGGCAGGAGAACTCGCTGCAAGCCATTCCGCTGCCATAAGCTCCTTCTGAGCCTGGTTGGGGTTGCCGTCGAGGAAGCCACTTTCCAGATCTTCGGATTCTGTGACTTCGATGAAGACCAGCTCGCCGTTGTCTTCGGCAACCAAGTCAACACGGTTTCCGCAAACGGACTCCCAATCGGTATCGATCACCTCGTAGCCTCTTCTCAAGATGCTCTGCGTTGCTGCCTTGACTGCTCTTCTATGAAGCTCTTCTTTGTTCATGATGACCTCCTAGGTACTTGGTGTGGGCCCTTATGCCCTTCCTTGTGATCCGGAAGCCGCACGGGTTCTGACCAAGGGCAAGGAGGGACCAAAAACCCGTAAGGGCTTGAGTTTTGCGAAGCAAAAGTTTTTTGAGCCTTGCCCGCAGCGTCAGGTTCAGTGCGAGCATTGCGGAGCCAAGGGAGGTCGTAAGGGCAACCCGGAGCCAGGGGAGTTATCGGCAAAAGCGCTTCTGGAACAGGCAACGGTGCGTATGCCGAGAACAGGAAACGGCGGTGTTGAGACGATGGGAACAGTCTGGGGCATTGCCGATCAATGAGGCTCCAGTAACAGGGCAGAATCGCTCGACAACACGAGGATTCCAGGGGTCTTGGGCACGTTCAATTGGCTTCGGATGGATGCGGAGCATCGCCCAATGCGTCGGGCGTCCCTGGAAACGATTGCAGGAGGACAGTCTTGCATAGGCGCTTCCGGCATTAAGCGTTTTGCGCAATGGCAACAAGGAACAAGGTGCAGGCGGAGCCGATGAGGACGCGGACGAGCCGGATTCCCCTCTGAGGGGGATCCTAGGCGATGGAGGTTTTTGCACATTTCCATGGCTTCGGCGACGGAGGGCACCACTAAAGCCCGTAGGAGCCGGGGCTGTGGGAATGTGTGAAAACCGGGCGGGGTCGCTTGGTTGCCCAGGCTTCGCGGCTTCGACCGTGGAGCCTGGGCCGGGAGCTGGAAAAGGCTGCGACCCGTTTTGCGCGGGTGCAGCCTTTAAGGGATCAGGATCACTTCGCAAGAAGTTGATATGCTTCAAGCGGTTCCAGCCGTTTTGCGTTTCCGTTCTTGAACGCTTTCGCGTCACGGGAAACAATGTACTTGCATTCGCAGATCTCGGCAGAAATTCTAACGATTCCATCTTCGAAATCAGGCTCATCTGATTCAAGTGCCTGCTCTGCCATCGCCTTTGTAAGGTCAACAACAGTGAAGGTGTTCATAAAGAACCGAATCGCTTCTCGTGCCTTGCCCTTGTCGCAATAGTTCTTGCAAAGCAGGTAATACACATCTTTCAAGACCGCGACCGAAGCATATAGCTTCACATCGCTCTTGCTTACCGCTTCGTAGAAAAGGATAGCGTTGCCGTGGAACTCTCCTCTAGCATCCGATGCAATATCGATCAAAACATTGGTATCGACAAACCATTTGCGGCTGTTAGTCGGCATATCGTTCCCCTATCAACTCTCGATCGGACTCTTTGCTGCAATCGCCAGGCCACGGCTTGCATTCAACTGACTTGAAGAAATCAATGGCTTCCTCGAATGCTTGCTGCCTGTCCTTCCTCTCCTTCACCTTCCTCAACTCGATAATCCCATCGGGACGAGAAACCAACTCGACCTGATCGCCAATATGGATACCGTTCGCCTTGCGCAAATCGGACGGAAGAACGATAGTCGCGCTGTTTCCCGTTTTCGTGACGGTTGCTAATGCAGGCATTTTCAAATCCTCTCTACTAGGTAATTACTGTAAGTACATTATAACATAAGTACTTACAGTAATTACGCTATTAAAGCGATAAAAAAGGAGGGTTTTACCCCTCCTTTTTTGCGTTAATCATTGTCCCAAGCTTGGTAGTCGATGTACTCTACATCACAAGAGCGCCTGGAGTCTACGATATAGAGAAGCAAGCCGATTGCCGTGAACCTGTAGCCTACCTCGCGGTCTGTCCACCACTTGAGCGCCTTCGCACCCTCTTCTGACTCGGGGAACGTCTCGCCGATGTTGCTAAACGCATACTTTGAAACGATGCCAACGTGCCCTGAACCCTCCGTCAAAACCTCGATCAAGCGCTCATGGTAGCTTCCACGGTCGTTCAAGGCTTCTGCCAGCTCTGCGCTTTGCAGCGCGTTGCTCTTCGCCTTCTCCGCTTCACGCTTCGCTTCATGCTCGGCCTGCACCTGCTCGCGCAAGGCCTTCAAACTCTTGGGGGCTTCTGGCTGATAGAACGTCACCATTGCGGCTTCGCATGGGACATCACCATCACCAACGCCAACACGGATAATCTCACCATCTAGGCAAACTTCCGTTACCTCATGTTGCTCGCCGTCCTTGCAGTACACAAAGTCGCCGATATAGCACGTCACACCGTCTGCCGTCTTGAATGACGGTACGGGTCGGCACATGGCCTTGAAATAGCGCTCGGCAACCGGTTTCCAGGCTTCAAGGGTGCGATCGAACTCGTCTTCGGTCATGCTGGAATCATTAATCGACTCCAGAGTATCACGTGCCCAGTCCTTGTAGTCTTCGACCAGCAGCTCCGCAAAGCCTGCGAAGTTGCTGCTTGCGATGCTGTTCCATATGGGAAGGTTCTTCTCTACCATAGCTTCGGCTTCTTTGAGGTTCATCTTGTACTCCTAACCTGTTATGCTCTTACTCGGTAATACCAGTATAGCACAACATAGTGCTAGGATAGACGAGAAATGCAGCCTGACCAGGTACTTTCCAGGCGGGAAGCTCTGTCATCGTTGAAAGCGATTCGGTTTCTCTAAGCCGAAACATCAAGGTGGGTTTTTCCACACAAAGGAGTTTCGACGACTGTGGGAAAACGCGGGAGGATGCTGGGATACACAGGGCCTTCAGCGGCAGACAGGCCATTTGAACTGAGAGCGCTTCGCCTTCCAGCAAAAGGCAAGATGCCCCTCGAAATCCAAGATTTCAGCCCTCTAAACTGAAATCGCCATTTCGAGGGGCATCGGTGCAGGCGGAGGGAGCGGATTGCCCTATGAGGGCGATCCTAGCGAACGGAGCCGGTGTGGATGCGTTCGGAGAGGTCGCATTTGAGCCGGATTCCCCTCTGAGGGGGATCCTAGGCGGTGGAGGTTTTTGCACATTTCCATGGCTTCGGCGACGGAGGGCACAACTAAAGCCCGTAGGAGCCGGGACTGTGGGAATGTGTGAAAACCGGGCGGGCAGGGTGGAGTTTTCCCGCCCTCGGAATCGGCTCGTCACCTTACCCAGACCGAAAATCAGGGGCTATTTGAACTATAGCCCCTGATTGACAATCTTAGTAGTCGGTTAGCTTGGTGCGGCTCATGAGATCGTCGTAGGCTGATTCTATGGCCGCTTCCAACTGCTCTTCGCTTAGCGTGCCGCAACCGCGTTGCTTGCGCTGTGCGAGGGCTTCAAGCTTACCCTTCAGACGAGTCTCCAAATCGTCTGCCACGCCATACGCCATGTCAGAATCAAACTTGCTGATCCCCTCAAGCTCAACGCCTGCGCTGTCCATGAGCTTTACGGCGCGGGCCAGATGATTCAATTCGTCCTTCTCGTTGCTTGACGGCAAGGATACCGCCTCGGGGATCAGCACCTCGATCTTGTCTTCATGGGCTAGATCCAATTTGTAAGAGCAGCCATTCTGAACTCTCTCAATCACCGTATCCCACTCAGCGGCGCTGTATCCGTATTCTCTTTCATCCTTCGGCTGAAAGGCGATTCTCACGCACGCCCAAGAATCGTCAATCCTGCCACCGCCAACAATGTTGTAAGCAGGCTCCAATGCCTCACACCACAGTCCGTTGCCCTACCATAATGTAATCACCCTGCATATCCCGAAAGCGCTCTTCCATGCGCTCACGCGATGCATAGGTATTCGCGGCGCAGCTGTCATCGAATGCCGGAAGATACTTGCTGATGCCCAACAGCACAAACGGCTCATCGTCTTGGTGCAACGTTTCCAAGTCATAATTGGGCTTGTAGCTGTAGGGCTCTAGGCTCAAGCGGTCAGTGTCCTCTAGGACCTCGTAACAGGTATACAGCTTCCCGTTGGCAAGGCGATACGGCGTTTCGTTGCACTCGTAGAACATCTCATCTGTTTCCTTGTCGTAATGCGAACCGTAATGCTTCACGATAAGCGCTACAGGGGCCTCTTCCTCGGTGAAACAGTCGAACTCGGCGTTCGCGAGAAAAACGTTCTCGCGAACACGATCCTTGCGACAGTTGCGAGGACGCACAGGTTCCATATAGTGAACTTCGGTAGGAATAGTGCGTGTGGTTGGCATCTTCATTCTCCTTAACTAGCGATTTCCTACTTGGTGTACCACCAGTATAGCACAACACTGTGCTAGGACAGACGAAAACCCGCAGGTCAGGCAAGAAAAAAGGAGGGTCAAAACCCTCCTTTTAACATATTGTGCTATGCCGCGCTCGGCTCGGATAGGATCCTTGTGTTGCGGCGGGTAAGCCACTTCGGCTGAACACAGCCGCAACCGCCCGAATAGTAGAGCATCCACCGCTTCGTCCTGCCGATCTGCTCCCGAACAAGGGTGAAGGTGTCGCCTGGATCCCCGAAGGTGAACTGGAGCTCTTCGTCAAGCGTAAGCTCGATTCGGCTTCCAAGGGGAAGCTTCGAGAGCTTCGCACGAAACGCCTTGTCCTCGGCGTTCTCATGGCACTTGCCGCGCCACTCGTTCGCCCATTCGCTGTTCGTCTCGGTGAGCAGATCGAGAATGCTGGACGGGCAATGCTGCTCGATTGGGCCGGCGAACTCGTCCATGTCCTTGTACATGAAGTCGAACCCGAGCTCGGTTGCATCATCTATGAGCACTACCGCGCAGAAAACCTCGCGGCCGTCCGTCCCGTCGTTGCGCATCGCCGCATGATACGGTTGCTCCTTGCGCTCAACTGCCGCATAGTAGACGGACTTATGGAACTCGCCGCGCACGATCTGGCTTTTGAGTACCTTGGACTTGTGGATGTTGTCGCACCACGTGTAATGAGCATCGAGCTCAGCCTTCACGTCTGCCTGTCCGTTGGCCTTGCGACGGAATGCCCTTGTCTCTGTCCAACCCATTTTCGTTCTCCTAACCGATGGTCTTACTTGGTGTACTATCAGTATAGCACAACATAGTGATATGACTAATGAGAATACGGAATAACAGCAGATCAAATAAAGAAAAGCACGGACTCGATGCCCGTGCCTTAATGGAAAGCTATCGTCAGGCGGGGTGGCGGCGGTGCCAATTCTCCAACTCCATCCGGGTTTGCCCTGTCCTTAGGTTGCTCCCGCATTTGTTGCAGAAGTTGGCATAGCTGCTCACTTTCGCTTTGCAGTGAAAGCAAATGCCCTTCGCCCTTGCATCCTCGACTTTGCTTTTTCTTGTGTCCATGATGTACTCCTTACTATTAGGTTCTTACGGTAATACCAGTATAGCACAACATAGTGCTATGTTATATGGGAAACCTAGGTTGAACTGGGACATTGTAAAATAGAAAGAATGGAAATCTACCACTGTCGCACAACACTCTGCTTTCTCAATAGCAGAACATGGGGATACAGAGCTCGATAGACTTGCAAGGTCACCCGGTTGGGTTCCGACAATGGCCGATGCGTCCTGGGACAAGGCATTGTGGGCAAGGTTGTGCGGAGGGCACTCCATAGGCCCGTAGCATCGAGCTTGTCCATGATGCCGGTGCAGGCGAAGCGACCGGATTCCGCTCAAAGCGGGATCCTAGGGAGCACAGCCGGGCGGATGGGTCCGAGACGGGGGTTTTCCACACAGAGCCGTTTCGGCGGATGTGGGAAACCCGCTTGGGAGGCTGGAAGGTGCTTTGATATGTCGGTAAGGTCCTGTGGGAAGGTGATGCGGGAGGGTCCTTTCAGTCGACCCGGAGCATCCAGCTTTCCACAGGGCCGGTGCAGGCGGAAGGAGCGGATTGCCCTCAGAGGGCGATCCTAGCGAGTGGAGCCGGGCGAGAGGTAAGGGGTAAGGGAGATGGAATGGGATTTGGATGAGCCGAATTCCCCTCTGAGGGGGATTCTAGGCGGTGGAGGGTTTTCCATGGCAAGGGATGCGGAGGGCAAACTAAAAAAAAGGGGGGTGTAAAATCCCCATGGATGCCCCGCACGTTGTAGCACAATGGACGCGCAAAGTCGCTGTGCTAACTCTGGTGCGAATTACTGCGACAAAGGTGCGACATTACTGCGACAAAGGACGTTGCAGACTCGGCATCGCCGATTTTCATCCGTTGCAATACATGCAGACAGATTGTTAAAAAAACCGGGTTTCCCTGATATGGGAAACCCGGGCAGATGGTTGGCGATTGCTTAGTCGTCTTCCAACATACGCAAGGTGTTTGGGAACGATCGCCTTATCGCTTCGATGGAAATGCCGCTGTAGATGTTGAAAAGCTGGGATTGCTGCTTTTGAACAGCATCACATATCGATTCAAGGTTATCGATCATTTCCTCAGTCTCACAATCGGAGTCATCCATATCCCGCCATTCGGAATCGATGACCTCCCGTAGAAGCCCGGAGGCGATGCCGAGATAAGCCTCGGCATCGCGGAGCTTGCGCTCGTTATCGGATGTCATCTTCCTCAACCTCCACAACCATATCGATACCGCAACCACACCTGTGAAGTGCCGGATTACGCAGAAGGTCGCCATCGTCTTCGGTTCCCGGCTCCTGTACCCGCTTAGAGGCATAGCCGAGATAAGCAGGGCATCCGTTCGAGTCGATGCTGAAGAATGCGTAGGCGAGCTCACCGTCTTCATATGGAACGCCGTCATCTTCTTCCACATCATGATATTCAAGGGCGTAGCAACCCTCTCCGAAACCGTCCAACGCATGTTCGGCGATGTTGTAGAGTTCTTCGATTGTCTTCATTTCGCTCTCCTTACCGTGGGTTCTTATTTTGTACTACCAGTATAGCACAACACTGTGCTATAACAGGTGAGAAACTTGAGGTGAGCTGGGATTTTGAGCAAAGAAAAACCCCTTGCGACCTAATGTTGCAAGGGATTAGATTGTCTACTATTTACGGCGCTTTGGGCGGCTCCTCTTGAGTGCACGCTTTGCAAGCGTCTCGGGGCTCGGTAGGCCGAACATAAGGATGTTGCCAACACTACGATGCCCGATGAATCTTTTCTTTGCCATGTCCATCAGCTCCTAAAAGGTCGTTCCTACTCAGTGATACCAGTATAGCACAACATAGTGCTATGGCAGGGGAGAAACCTTGGTTGAACTGGGGTTTGTGGGAAAAAGAAAGGGAGGTCTGCACCTCCCTTGCAATGGTCGATATGATCTCGTCACTTCGAGGTTGCCAGCTCTTCGAACAAGGTGCACCACTTCACGTTGGGCTCTATGCGCATGGGCTCAGCCCAGCCGTCTGCGACCAACACGGCGTTCAGCATCTTGCCCTTCGCTTCCTCAGTGCTTTGCGGATTGCTTGGCTTATCGAGCCACACGTAGCGGAGAAGACGGTCGTACTTGTCACGGTCCTCGGTGTCAGGCTCAAGCCAAAGCTTCGTGCCAGGTTTCAGCATGCCCTTCACGTAGGCTGATGCTTCACGCCCTTCCTCTGTGTTCTTCGAATCGTCTGGGTTCACCGACTCAGGGGTGTCGATACCTATGAGCCTTATGCGCTCATCTGCGCCATTGACGTTGGCTATCAGGGTATCGCCATCGACCACCCTCACGACCGTTGCCTCTGTAAGGTCGTCTGCCGTGTGGTTCGTTGCCTGCAATTGCGAGCAACCGCATAGCATGGCTGCGAGCAGGAGCAACGCTATGGCCATAAACACGGTTAACGGTCGGGTAAGTCTCTTCTCTCTCAAAGCATTCTCCTTCTCACTGTAGGTGGATACATATTGTGGTGTACAAGTACCAGTATAGCACAATGTTGTGCTATCAGGCATAAGCATAGAGTCCCCCTTGAAAACCGTTGTCGCTGTCGCAGAGCTGATGATCCGGGCTGCAAGACCATCAGCGGTGCTGCGCACCGATTGATACGCTCGCAAGCTCGCTGATCGATAGGGGTTGAGAAGGGGGAAGCGAAACGCGAAAGGTTGTGGAAAGCTGCCGTGGAAAACGCTGCGCGTTTACCACAACACCTTACGCACAACCGCTGCTCCCTTCGGGCACGGGTCTCTTATAGGCGGGGTTTCCAACCTGATGCGTATATGGCATGTCGTTGCCCGCTGGGCTCGGGGTACCGTATGCAGGTGGGGATGAGGACCACAGGTACCGGGCTCTGCACTTGGTGCTGCTCTCCGGTCACAATTTCCCCACGAACGGTACCGCACGTTCATCGTCGACATACACACCGAAGATGCAGGTAGATCGAACGATTGGCTTCAGACATAAAAAAAGCCATCGTCTCGACGGCTTGAAATCTCTAAAAACTGCCTAAAACCATGCACCAATCGGTGCCTCTTAGGAGCATATTGTGCTATACTGGTAGCACGCTTTTAAGAGATTCAAATCGTTTCGCAGACGAAGTGAATCTGGTTTCGGTAAGCTTCAGAGTGCAACAAGCAGCTTTCGAAACGGTCGGACGGAGTTGGTAGCTCCAACCGACAAAAAGCATCTTAGCACATGATTGTGCCCGTGGCGGGCGGCAAGTTTGCTAAGGTACATAGCCCGCCCACAAAAACCGGCACCCTGTTCGAATGCAGGGTGCTTTTCTTTTGTCATAAATCTGCCTTTGAACTGGTATTTCAACTGATCTTGTTTTGCATCGAACCTGTTTGCGCCGTAGTGGTGGCAAACAAGGCAGACATCGCCATCCTCTTTCCATCTGGTCGGCGAGGCCATGGAAGGAGGTGACGAAACCTATGAGCAGGGATATCAACCAAGAAAAACTTGAGGAAAGCAAAAGGCACCAGTTCGACGCATATTGCAAGAAGATCCTGCGCAACGAGGCACGCGACATATACGACGAGCGCAAGCGCAGGCAGAAGCGGGAAGTGCTCTTCTCGGAGATGCAGCCTTACGAGCTCGATGCCCTCTACACTATGCCACGGTACTTCGACTTCGAACGAACCTTGCAGGCATGCGGGCTCGACTTCCTCGTGTGCGATGAGGACGTGTTCGAATCCTTGAGTGCTTTGGGCACACGGCGCAGGGCAATCGTGCTCTTGAGCTACTACCTAGGGCTCACGGACAGGGAGATCGGGGAAATGATCGGCCTTGAGAGGGCAAACGTACAGTACCACCGAAAGCAAGCCCTGAAGGAGCTCAGGAACATGATGGATGAGAAGGGGGAATCGCTATGAGCACTAAGAGGAAGCACGAGAAACTGCTTGATTACCTAACCATTGCCAAGGCAGCCGACGGGGATACGATCGCGATGGAAGCCGTTATGAGGCATTACCGTCCGTACATGAGGACGTTGGCAAAAAGGGAGCCGGACGAGCACGGCAGGGCGCATATCGATGAAGAGATGCTGCACCGGTTGGAGGCAAAACTTGCTGCGAAGGTGCTGCTGTTTCGCACCGAATGACTTCCATGGTGATGAGGAGGCAATGACGGATGGGGTTGAAAAATAACTTCAAAGAGCTTGATGAAATCTTGAAAACCGCAGGTCAGGGCGGTAATATAGATTTAAGCGATGTGCAGAAGCACGTAGAAATGCTTAGAAGAAAAACAATTTTAGAGCAGCACAAGTACACGGTCTTCTTCGCCAAAGACGGCTACTGGAAGACCTATGTGCCGGACCCAGACTCGAAGAAAGGCCGTAGGCTCATCAAGCGAAGAGACCGCGATGAGCTGGACGATGCGATCGTCAAGGAGTACCGGGCAATCGAGAACTACGTTGCGCCGACCATGCGCAACGTGTACCCGCTGTGGATCGAGCACTACACCAAGAAATCACGCTCGCAGAACACGGTCAAACGTGCCGTGGCAACATGGAACAAGTACTATGCCCATGACAAGATCATCGGCAAGAGAATGGACAAGATCACGCCGACGGCTATAGAGTCCTGGCTGCATACCCGCATCAAAGAAGAGGGGATGAACGCCAAGCAGTTTTACAACATGTCCTTGCCGTTCAGGCAGATCTTCGCATTCGCGGCCAAAAGCAAGATCATCGACAACAACGTGTTCGATGAGGTCGATGTGAACAGCAAACTCTTCGCCAAACGGCAAAAACCCAAGTCAGAGACCCAGGTTTTCACGGAAACCGAGGAGTTCTTCCTCATGAAGCTGGCATGGGGCGAATGGCAGGAAGACCACTCGTTGGGGGCATGCCTCGCACTCATACTGCTCTTCTACACGGGTATGCGGATAGGGGAAGTCGTTGCGCTCAAACGGGAAGACATCGAAGGGATGTACGTCCATATCAACCGCGCGGAGGTGGAGGTCAGCGACCAGGTAAACCCAACGAGATTCGTTCAGGTCGGCCATATGGTCGTTGACTATGCCAAAACATCCGCCGCACATAGGGATGTGTACCTTTCGCAAGGCGGTCGGGAAGTGATCGATGTGGTCTCGGAACTCGCCGAGCGCAGGTGCAGCGCTGATGTCCTTGGTGCGAACCCCGATGCGGGGTACCTCTTCATGAACGGCAACAAGCGTTGCAACGTCGATGCGGTCACATACCGGCTCAAGAAGTACTGCAAGATACTCGGTATACCGTTTAGATCGACGCACAAGATCAGGAAGACCTACGTCTCGAAGCTGATAGACGGCGGCATCAATATCGATGCCATACGAGAGCAGATCGGCCACGAAGACGAGGAAACCACCTATCGCTGCTACTGCTTCAACCGAAAGACCAAAGCCGAGACGAACATCCTCTTCGAAAAGGCCCTATCGACTGTGAACACCGCAAGTTGATCGAAGGGGGATCGAGGGATTCGACCTGTTTGATTGCAAAAAAGTTAAGGGAATCAAAGGGAACCAAATTTTTGAATAAAACAAAAATCGGGAAACCCAGTAAATACAAGGGTTTCCCGATTAAATGATGAATGCGGAAGATGGGACTTGAAACCAGTTTCCATCTCGGAAAATGCTTGAAATCGGAGGATTTCTGCACATCGCGATTCCGAGGGAACCAGCAAGGAACCAATTCCAGCACTCATTGCACATTTAAAAATATCTTCTTGAATAATACCACAAACGTTCAAAAAAATCAAGCAAAACAATCAAAAGAGTTGTAATCTCAAACCAAAAATCCCAGCAAAAAAGGTCGAAAAAAAGACACCAGGGAATCAAAGCAGGGAATCAAAAGTCCCTGAACAGCCCTGAATACAAGGCTTGTACGGATGTTCGCCTTGCAATAGAATGCAAACCACTGAAAACAAAAAAAGAACCCCAGCGCTTGAAACCGGGGTTCTAGGACAGTGATACCTGATGTGTTTTGGAAGACTCGGGCATCACCAACATCGACATGTATCCTACGGGGAAACACTTCGTTTGGCAAGCTTGAATTTACCGCCACTGTCCTAAAACCAACAGAAAGGACGGTGGCTTTTTCATGCCAAAAACCAAAACCAACGCACAGTCCCTTGTAGTGCCGTTTGATTTCAACGGCGAGGGTCAACTGGCAATACACAGGGACTTCTGGCGCTTGCCGATCAGCGCAGGAGCCAAAGGATTCTACCTAGTCATGCTCTCCCAGGAACCGAACAAAACCTTCTCGGTTGAAGAGACATGCAAGCTGAGCTATGACCTTACTCCATCAATCGTCCACAACTGCATGCAGGAACTGAGCTCTGTAGGGCTCGACCCGCATAACGTGAGGGGGTGGGAACATGCCTAGCCAGGAGATCGTGCAGACGCAGACCGAGGAGAACATCCTCGTGTTCGACAACATCTTCTCTCGCGGTTACGGGTTCTCGCCGCAGGTGCTTACCCGTATCCCACAGCTGAGCATCGAAGCCAAGGGGCTCTACTCCTACTTCTCGTCTTTCGCAGGGCAAGGCGGCGTGGCGTTCCCGTCGACTTCGACCATACTCGCCGAGATGAACATCAGCAAAAACCGTTTCTACAAGTACCGCTCTGAGCTTGAGGCATGGGGTTTCATCACCGTGGACATCGAGCAAACCCGGCACGGCAGGCGGACGGTGTACCACCTGCCGGTGGAGCACAAGCCGACCGACAAGGTGCATGAGCTCATCGACGAGGCTACCAAGGCGAGGATGCACAAGGTCAACAACCTGCCGAATGCGCCGCATGCAGAGATCCCGGATGTGGATAACCTTTCAGCCCAGCAAGATTGTGGAAAACCTGATTTTGTGGATAAATGCAGTTATACACAAACCCCAGGTCACGAGCCACGTCCTCAAAATGAGGATTTGGGTGACCCACGTCCTCAAAATGAAGACGACCCATGTCCTCAAAATGAGGACATGCTTAATATAGTTACAAGTAACAAGGGAAAAGTAACAAATGATATATCCAGGGTCGCTGTGAATAACCGTGACCAAACGGGTTCTGAGAGCGGTGCCAAGGCACCGATTGATACGCTCGCAAGCTCGCTGATCGATGGATTGAGCGAGGAAGAGAAAAAAGCTTTCGAGAGACTTTGCACCGTCTCGTTGAAAAAGCCGAACGCAGTTCGAAAGCACCAAGCAGAAAAACTGTTCACAAGGCTCATGCAACAAGGCTACCTGCCGATGCAGGTTATAAGCGCTTACGAGCGCTATGGCACCGAGTACAAGAAGACCAACTCCACGCCCCGCTACGCAATGCAACTAGACGATTGGATGCGAAAGGAAACCGGGTTCAGGTTCTATGCCGATTCACCGAAGGCAAGAACCGAATCTGCTGATGCAAAGCAACGAAGCGAGCAGAATAACCGCCAAAAACTCATCGAAGCCGATCCAAGGTTCAAGGAGATGTGCAACCGCACTACTGCCCTGTTCTCCGACTGGCGTGTTGCCGAGATAGGCGGTTTGTCCACTGCGAACTCCTATCACGACAAATGGAAACAGGCGGTGGAGGCAGAAAAGCGTTACCTCACAGAGCATTCATGATGGCTTTGTGGACACATGGCAGGACATTCGGGACATAGAGGTCGTTTCTGGACAACTTGCCGAATGCTGGAAACAAATACCAAGAATGCTGGTAGAATCTAGAAAACGCATGAAAGGAGCGTGGACGATATGCCAAACGGCAACATCAACAGCGATGCGCTTGATTCTCTGTTCGACCCAAATGGGAACGTGGTTCTTGAGCAGTTCGAAGACAGCGCATACGGAACCACTGCCGTCCTCCTGCGCCCGGAAAGTGCAGCATACCGGGCGCAAACGGGACTGGGTGATCCTTATGTTGTTGCATATGGATACGACAAGGAAACCGGTGAGTGGTCGCACGGTTATTACACGAGCAACCTCTCCTATGCGGTCGACCGTGCCAACCCCGAGATTCTTGAGGAAGCGACGATCAAGTGGCAACGGGAGGACTTCGAAGCTGCGCTTGAAGAAAAAGGCCTCGAACCGTCCAAGCGCAACACGGAAGCCCTTATTCAAGCTTGCGGCAAAATGCAAGGATGGAAAGATTGGGCGACCGTCGGGGGCAACGAGACCATCGAGGATGCAGTACGAGACGGCAACTTTGAGCGTGATCCGGAGCTCGCCATCGACGGAATAAAGGAGAAACCTGACTTGGATTCAAGCAAGGAGCCCAAGGAATACGGAATCGACCAGCTGATGGCAGACCTCTCCGACGAGACACCGGAAACCGGTGAAGACGGTCCTGGAGGCAGGGATTAAAACCAGCAAGGAGGGATTGACGATGAGTTATGGATTCAAGGAGATCATGCGTCAGATTGACGATGCCCGAAAAGTCCAGGACATGTCGCGCGACCCATTCGGATCGCACGACGGGATGGACATAGACCCTCGCACTGCTGTCGTCGAAACCTGCGGATACGGGTACCGCAACGAGGTTTGCGATGATGTGCGTGAGGCATTCCGCCAGGACATAGAGGATGAACAGCAAATCAACGAATTGAAAAGAGAAAATTACGAACAGGAAGCACGGTAGGTGCCTCCTGTTTTGCATTTTTTCAGTTTCATACGTAATCGTAACGGATTGGATGATAGCATGCACCAGATGGTACATAAACGTCACCAAATGGTACATGACTCACAAACACGTTCGAATCTAACAAACTGAAGGCAGGGAAACATGGCCGAAACAGAAAGAATCAGCTTCATCTGCGACAGCAAGCTCAAGGCTGAAGCAAGCGAAGTGTTCGAGAAAGTGGGCCTCACCTTGACCTCAGGAATCAAGATCTACCTGCAAGCGGTTATCCGCGAGCAGGCCATACCGTTCCGCATCGAGGCTGCGTCCTCGCGGAACGCTGATGATGAAAGGGATGATGCGACATGCCAGACTTCGGTGATGACTTCGGCGATAGCCTCAAAAGGTTTTCCAGCATGTTCTTGCGCGAGCTGTTCCATCAGTGGCTCCGCGATTCTCAGAAGAACGGATACTATCATGAGACCATCGGCGGCGAGGATTTCGATGTGAAGCTCTTCGACGACGATACGCAGCGCGAGATCTTCGAGCAGAAGCTCCGCGAGGCCGGAATCGAGTTCACGGAAAAGTCCGTACCAGCGGTTCGATTCAACACCAAGGATCGCAAAGCGATCGAGAAGATCTACCAAGAGGCTATCAAGGACATCGACACCGGGACCTACACGCCGAACAAGAAAGAGGCTGAGTTCGTCGCATCGCAACCGGCAGATGCGCAAACCCAGTACGACCTCTCCCGCCTGGCAGACAACGGGCTTATTCCCAAAGAGGAACTTGCAGCCCTTGGCCGCAATTACACGATGGGCGATGCCATGAAGATGCTCGACGGCCACAAGGAGGCCAAGGAGCAGTTCCTCACCGAGCGCAAGTACCGTGACCTGCATAAAGAGGCCACGCAGGAAGTCAACGACCTCGTGAAGAACGATCCCAAAAGTTTGGACAAACCTGCAACCAGGAGCCAAATGAAAACCTTGGAATCCGCTAAGGAGCAAGGAGCGCTCAGCGATGCCGAGCTCAAGCTGATGGGCAAAGACGGCCTTACCGTCAAAGAGGCAAGTGCCATTCTGGATCAACATCCTGAAATCGCTGGCAAGCTCAATCTCAGCAAAGGCCTAGACATCGACAAAGCTGCGGCAGAGGTCGATAAGAGTCAGCCAGCAGAATCACAGGCTCAGGATGAGCGTGTGATCGCCGAGCCAGAGCCGTCGGGTGCTGGCTACGACATGAACGATATGACCAAGAACGATGCCCGCGCCGTTCAGGCGCATGACGGTGGGGATGCCGACCACCACACGTTGGCAAAGGAGCCGCTTTCCCAAACCGAGGTTTCGGCAGGACAGGCACAAGAGGCTCCCTCTCCCGTTCCAGTTCAAGCAGAACCGGCACCTGCAAAGGAAGCCCCTGCACCCCAGCCAACCGATTCTTGGAAGGGTCATATCGACAAATCGATCGAGAACAGCTTCCGGAAAGGCATGAGCATCACTGATTTCGCCATCAAGCTTGAGAGGAGCGGTATCGGCATTCAGACAGCACGAGACGGCTCGCTCCAGTACTACCTCCTGGACGATCCGTACAAGAAGCTGAACTCGATCAACACCTCTTCTAAGGTCTCATTCGGCAGCTTTCGTGAAAGCGGTATCGGCAACCGCACAGATGGCAAAGCGTTTGAAAAGGTCGACAACGATATCTACGCAGCCAACAAGGCCGTTGAGGCGGTTCGCGGAGTCACCAACCCGGTTGCCGCCGTGGCACACGATGTAGTCGGACGTGGCCTGCCCGATGCACCCACGGACCCGATTCGGTAACAGATGATATTGCAGCCCTGGCACTTTACCGGGGTTGCAAAGAAGAGAGGAAGCGATACCTTGGCGAAAAAAAGCAACAACCTTCAGAAGAGAATGATCTCGTCAGCATGCTGGGCGGCTGCGGCATCGCTTCTTCTCTTCTATCTTGGGAACCGCATCTTCGCTTACGTCGACCCGACAACCTTGAGCTCTGATTACCTGACTCAGATCTTGATCGGCCTTGACGATATGGCAGTCAACCCGATAGCAATCAGGCTCACGGCACCGGGGCTTATCATCGGTGCTCTCCTGCTGCTCATCGTGTGGTTTGCTTGGGGACAGCACATCGTCTTCATGGGCAACTACCGCATCGGCGAGGAATCCGGCTCTGCCAAATGGGCTGACGAGAAGGAAATGAGTGCGTTCCTAGACAGCGACGACCCATCCAACAACCTGCTCTTCACCGACAAGTACGGCCTGGCGATCAGCCGCAAGAAGTTCGACCCGGAGCATGACCGCAACCTGAACGTATGCGTCATCGGCGGCTCCGGCTCCGGCAAAACGTACCGTTACGTGAAACCTAACCTGATGCAGCTGAACTCCAACTACTTCCTAACCGACCCCAAGGGCACGCTGTTGGACGAGTGCGGCTGGCTCTTCGCAGACAACGGCTACAAAGTCATGAGCTTCGACATGGTTCGAAAGGACAAGTCGATGCATTACAACCCCTTAAAATATGTCCGCACCGACGACGAGATCCTTACCTTCGTCAACTGCCTTATCCTCAACACCAACGGCGACAAGCCGAACACGGGCGATGCGTTCTGGGAGAACTCCGAGAAGATGCTCTACACGGCACTCATCGCCCTCATGCGCGATTGGTTTCCCGAAAACGAGTACAACCTGGACACCCTACTCAAGCTGCTTTCGATGGCGAAGGCATCGGAAAACGACGAGAACTACATGTCACCGCTCGACAAGGTGTTCAATCAGATCGAGACCGGATATACCGAAGTGGCAGTTGCAGATGACGATGTAGCTGTTGCCAACGACATGGTTTACAGCGCAGAGCGCAGCCGACAGGTGGCACCGTCGGCCCAGCAGGCAAAACCGCGCCGAGCTGTCGTGAAATGCCCTTCCAACATGCTGCGCCATGCCAAGGGAGACCCGGAGGGTGGAATCTTCGCCTGCGAGCACGGCGGGTTCAAGCCTTCCGAGGACTTCGCACTCTCGAACTACAAGAACTTCAAAGTCGCTGCTGGCAAGACGCTCAAGAGCATCTTGATCTCATGCAACGTGCGCCTTGCGCCGATTGCGATTACCGAGGTGCGTGAGATCTTGAAGTACGACGAGATGGAGCTCGACAAGCTGGGCGATCCTGACACGAAGATGGCAATCTTCTGCATCCCGAGCGACACCGACCGAACATTCTCGTTCCTGCCTGCGATCATGATCTGGCAGACCATCAACATCTTGTGCAACAAGGCGCTCACCGACTACCACGGAAAGCTCCCGACCCTTGTGCAGTTCATGCTCGACGAGTTCGCCAACATCGGCACCCTGCCGGACATCGAGAAGACGGTTGCCGTGACCCGAAGCCGCAACTTATCCCTCTCCATCATCTTGCAGTCCATTGCCCAGCTGCGGGGGATCTACGACAAGAAGGCTGACATCATCGTCGATTGCTGTGACACCACCCTCTTTCTTGGCGGCAAGTCCAACTCCACCAACAAGGAGATTGCCGAGATGATCGGCAAGGAGACGATCCACCAGACCACATTCGGGGAATCGCACGGGCAGTCGGCTTCCGGTTCCAAGAACCTTCAGATCCAGGCACGCGACCTCATCGATGCGGCCGAGATCGGCAAGATGAGCCGTGAGGATTGCCTTCTGCTCATCGCAGGTGCCGATCCCGTCAAGGACAGGAAGATCGACCCGCAGAAGCATGACAACTACATCTACATGGTGGACAGCCACAACCAGGCCTGCCACCATACCGAGCCGTTCGACGTGCTCGCATACAACAACATCAAGAAGGAGGGATAGCTTACATGGCAGAATTGTTCGGCGTTCTTCAACCAGCGGTCAAGTTCATCGGAGTCGCAATCGCAATTTTCGGCGTGGTGCAGCTCGGCATGGTGTTGAAAGATGGACTAGGTGGCGGCGGGCAACTCGGCGGAGCCCTTGGGTTCATGATCGCCGGTTTCCTCATCGCCGCATGCGCAAGCATGGTGTCTCTGCCCAAGTAGGCCTTGGGCTTCGACATATAAAACGGATACCACTCGAAAGGAGGTACAAGCCTTATGGATCTCGCAAGCGTTCTCACCAAGCTCTCGGGCGGCATTGTCGCTCTGGGCGGTTTCTTGCTGGTGTTCGGCCTGGTCAACCTAGGCCTCACCATCAAAGATGGAATGCAGGGAGGTGGCGGCCAGCTCTCTGGCGCTATCGCAATGCTCGTAGGCGGCGGTATCGTAATCGCCGCCGGAGCTTTCTTCGGACAGATCGACGTTAGCTGGGCAAGCTAAGGGAGAATCTGCCGAGAAAAGGCAAAAAGGCACTACACCGGGCAGCCCTGGCCATCAGCTCGCCATCACGGCGGCATGGCGGGGCTGCACGCCGATAAGCAAAGAAAAAGGAGGGAACAACATGCTTTCAGTCGCAGTCCACAAGGACATCGCCGAGTACCAGCCGAAAATCATCGGCAAGCTTACGCTGCGAACCCTTCTGTGCATTGTCTGCGCAGTGGGTATCTCTCTCATAGTGGGGCTTTACCTGTACTTCGTCCTAGGCTTCGACCAGACGGACTTCGAGGTTCTGATCCTTGCAATATCCATGCCGTTCTGGGCAATGGGATTCTGGCGGCCTCGGGGCATGAAGGCCGAGACATTCGCCAAGTACTGGATCGAGTACAACTTCACCAGGAAGAACATTTCCCACATCCCCTCGTTCAAGCTCATGGGATATGTGGAGCGAAACGACGAGAGAAAGGCAGTCAAGGTATATGACAAAGAGCAGCGAAAGCTATCGAAACAACCAGGCATCGAGGCCTACAGCCCAAAATCAGGACGGGTTCTATAACCCATACGGTGCCGAGGGCCAGGAATGGGATCCCACGGCACCCCGCACCGAGATGCATTACATGCCACCGACATTCGGACAGGCTGAAAGTGCCGATTACGTATCATCGGTCTACCAGACAGATGATACGCACAGAGAGGCACCCGCTGATGCTCAGACACAGCAGTTCTCGTATGCCGCACCCAGCATGGACGCGCAGGCTTTGGGCAGCATCGGGCAGACGGCCGAGATGTACACCCAGTCCAAGGCGCACAACGGCAAGATGAGCCGCAAGGAGAAGAAGGCTCTCAAGGCCGAGCAGAAAGCGCAGAAGCGCGAGCTTGCCGCAAGGCAGAAGGCCTCGCGTAAGAAATCCCAGTCCTTGAAAGCGCAGCTCAAGCAGCGTGACAAAGAGCTTTCCGATGTCATGTGCAAGACCGTCGAGAAGAGGCGCAAGGCCAACAACACGGTTAGCTGGCTCGGATACAACGCAATGTACATCGACGGGATCTGCGAGGTGGAGGAGGGATTGTTCTCCGAGACGATCGCATTCGAGGACACGAGCTACCAATCTACCCGCGACGACATCCAAAAGGGCATCTTCGCATCCCTTTGCAGGCTGTACGACCAGTTCGGCGCAGACAACCTCGTGCAGATGAGCGTCATCAACACCCCTATTCCTGCCGCCGAGATCGGATCAAGGCAATTCTTCGATCCGATGAGCCAGGACACCGAGGCCGCTGCCGAGGATGCAGAGCTCTTCAACGAGATCCTGAACCAGAAGCTCCGCCAGGGAGTGTCCAACATCAGGCGCGATCGGTACCTCACGTTCTCCGTCATGGCGGACTCCGCCGACGATGCGGTTCCGAAGCTCCAGAGGCTTGAGAACGAGAGCCAGCGAATCCTCAACACCATGAACTCCTCGTCCCACGTGCTGAACGGCACGGAGCGCCTTGCTGTCATAAACTCGCAGCTCAACCCGCTTCAACCGTTCTTCTTCGATTACCGCAAGGACGTCGGCACCCGTCAGGGCATGACCACCAAGGACGCCGTAGCCCCGGTTTCGCTGGACTGGCGGCCCATGGGACAGACCGATTGCTTCAAGACAGGCGGCATGTATGGCCAGGTGCTCTGCATGAAGTCGTTCGGTTCGGAGCTCTCCGACAAGGCTCTTTCCGACATCGTGTCGCTTCCAATACCGCTCAACGCCACCTGGTATGCGCAGCCCATGGACAAATCGAAGGCCATCAACTTCGCACGCCAGCGCTCGGCTTGGATCGACAAGGAGGTCATCGAGGAGCAACGCTCGGCTGTGAACAAGGGATACGACTTCTCGATCCTGCCCTATGAGCTCCGACATTCCAAGGAGGAGACCGAGGATGTGCTGGACAACCTCCAGAACAAGAACCAGCGCCTCTACGTGTTCACGGGGCTCATCTACACCTATGCAGCCACCAAGGAGCAACTGGACAACCAGGCCATGCGCATCATATCCACGGCGCGCCAGCACTCCATCGAGGTCGATCTTCTGCCGTTCCAGCAGCCCCAGGGCTTGAACTCTGTCCTGCCGCTGGGCCACAACCATATGGACGTCTCGCGCATGTTCACCACAGCGCAGACGGCCATCCTCATGCCGTTCGCCACGCAGGAACTCAACGACGAGGGCGGCAACTACTACGGCCAGAACCAGTCCTCTTCCAACCTCGTTATATGTAATAGGAAGAAACTTACATCGCCAATGGGCTTCGTCTGCGGAAAAACCGGCTCTGGCAAGGGCATGTTCGTGAAACAGGAGATGACGGGAACGATCCTATCGAACCCGGAGGACGAGATCATCGTGTTCGACCGTGCAGGCGAGTATACGGAAATTGCCCGTCGCTACGGCGGCAACGTGTTCGACTTCGCCGTCAACTCCGACACGTTCCTGAACCCGCTTGACATCACCTCTTCCCAGAGAATGTCACGTGTGGAGCAGGTCGCCTTCAAGGTGGACGCAATGCTCGCGCAGGCCGGTGCATCTGCTTTCGAGGCGGGCGCAAACCTCTCGGAGATCGAACAGTCGATCATCCAGCGCTGCGTGGAAGAGGCGTTCGCACGGCTTGAGACGAGAAGGCTCTCCGGCGAGCAGGACGTTCCCGAGTCTCCCATCCTCCAGGACTTCTACGACATCCTGCTGGAGCAGCCCGAGGTCGAGGCGCAGGCAATCGCATTGCGCTACGAGCGGTATGTGAAAGGCTCCATGAGCTTCTTCAACAAGCACTCGAACGTCAGCTTCGACTCCCGCATCATCGACTTCAACTTGAAGGAGCTGCCCGACAACATGCTCACGTTCGCGCTCATCAACCTCTGCGAGGCTGTGCGCAACCGCATGTACTTCAATGCGTCGCGCAATGTGCGTACCTGGCTGTACGTCGAGGAGATGCAGTCCATGTTCGCCTACCCGACGGTACTGCGCTACTTCTCCCGTTTCGCCAACGAGGGGCGCAAGTTCGGCATGCTGCTCACGGGCATCACCCAAAATGCGACAGCGATGCTGGACAATGAGGCCGCACGCAACATCGTCACCAATGCCGACTTCCTGATGCTCTTGAAGCAGTCGCCGCTTGACCGCAAGGAGTGGATTCGCCTGTTGAACCTCTCCGAGCAAGAGGAGGAATGCATAGACGAATCGACCGAACCTGGCAACGGACTTTTGATCGCAGGCGCCGCACGCGTACCGATTCGGGGCAAGTTCCCGAAGGACAATGCGCTCTATGAGCTGTTCAGCACCAACCCGAACGACAAGAAGGAGCTGGAGGAGCGAATCGCACGCTTCGGTGCGTAGGCGATTTCCAGCTTGGACACTAGGCTTTTGAGAGGAGGAAACAGGCAATGAGGGTTGACGACATGGTTCGCACCGGAACCGAGGCATCCGCTGCTTCGGCTGACATGGCATCGAACAGGGTCACCGATGCGGTGAACTCCGGCATCGTGGACTCGGCGGACAAGTCGCACATGGCCATCAAGGACTCATTCCTGGGACCCGATCGCAACAGCCCAGAGGCACAGCACGGCTACGGGGTCAGCCGTGAAGGAGCTGTCACGTCGGGATCCGAGGCGCAGCGGCAGGCCGACAAGCTCGTTTCCTCGGGCAGTGTCGCCAAACACGCAGCGGACGCGCTCAAGCAGACCGGCGGGAAGATCGCAGCCGACGGGCTCGTGTCATCCAAGGCCGACGGACGCAAGCTCGTGTCGAAGGCCAACCTCAAGAAGGCGGCGAAAGGTGCTGCTGTGTCGGAGGCTCTGCGCGACTCCGAGTTCGATGGTGCAGACGAGTACTACTACAAGGCGAAGGGAGCCTGGAAACTCGGGCGCAAGGGTGCTGATGTCGTTAAGAAGCACGCAGCGGCCCGAAAGGCGGGCAACGTGTCGTCGGGCACGGGCAAGGCAACCAAGGTCATCGAGAAGAAGTCCACCAAGAAGACCGGGCAGGCGGCGCAACGCGCAGCGCAATCCGCCCGCAACCAGCGCATGGCCATGGCCGCCGCGCAGGAGGCGAAGGCTGCCAGTGGGGCTGCCAAGGCGCTTGCCGCGAAAGGCGGCGGGGCTGCGGTTGCCGCAAGCGGAGGCGGGCTTGGAGGTGCCCTTGCCGCCATCGGCAGTGCCTTTCTTCCGGTTGTAGGCACTGTGGCTCTCGTTCTGCTGCTGATCATCGTGATCCTCACTGCAATTGGAGGACAGAACAAAGATACGAATGTTGGTGCTTTAACCGGCAACGAGGCTATCATTGCCCAAGCACTACTGGATCAAGGATTCAGCAAAGCTGCCGTTGCCGGTGTTCTCGGCAACATCGCCAACGAAGGCAATCCAGGCTCCGACGAGAACATGGACGGCATGTTCAATTATGCTTATGAGCGAGCATGCGGCATGTTCCAGTACACACATGCCTCAAACTCGACGCCACCCTACTATTCCCATGGTTGCGAATACTGCCATTACAAAAGATGGTGCTCTGACAACGGTTTGGATTGGGCGGACTTGCATAACCAGATGAATTGGACTTTCGGTGGTGCCGGTGAGAAATTCGGGCACAGTTGGAAGAACCAATGGCAGATGAGAAGAACCTACTATGTAGGATATTGGGGCGCAAAATACTCGTGGCTCAACTCCTCAACCCTTTGCAGCGCCGATGATTTCCCGAAACTCGACGATCCTGCCGTCGCCGCATACTGCTGGATGGCCGCTTACGAGGGACCTGCAACAGGCGCAACCGCGCATCTCGACCGACGTATCGAGTCGGCTCAGCACTATTATGATCTGCTCAACACCTCAGTCTCCGTTGGCGAAGGCGGTGGATTCACCGAAGTCGTCTCCAGAGCCCAAGCGCAAATGGGCAAACCTTATCAATGGGGAGCTGCTGGTCCAAATTCATACGATTGCTCGGGACTGGTCTCCTATGCGTTAACCGGTAGATATGAGCACACATGGGTTACGCAGTACATTTATTACGGCGGCAAGCCGTTTAGGGAAATCTCTGCTTCAGAAGCGGTTCCAGGTGATGTTGTATGTAAAGAATCGCATACAGGCATATACATCGGCAACGGTCAGATGATCCATGCCCCTCATACAGGCGATGTTGTGAAAATCGGACCAGTGCAATCAGGAATGAAATACTTCCGCTATGAAGGCTAGAAAGGAACATAGTGGCTATGGATAAAGATGAAATCATAAAGAAGATCAAAGAAAACAAAACACCGGTATTCATTGTCAGCGTCATCCTGGTTGTTTTCATTGCTTTCTCTGCGGTTAGGTGCTCTGCTGTCCAGGAATCACGACAGGCAGAAAGCCAGCCTCAGGCCACTGCTTCCAATGTCGTTGACGATGAGGCAGCTGCCCTGAATGAGCTTACCGATGAGCAAAAAGCCAAGCAGGATAAATATGATCAGGAAACGCAACGATTCATCGCCGTACTCAAAGCAAATCTTTGGGCTACTGAGGATAAGAGCAGCTTGATCTCGTTCACAGACAAGACATTTATCGAGCGCACCGATCAAGGAAAATCGGCGACAACCGCATATGTCATCGATGCATTGAAAGCCGATACCTCTAAAACTGATGAAGAAACGGTCGACACCTATACTGCCGCTACTGAGTTGTCTGATGGAACGCATTTCATCACTCTTGAGAAGCATACGTATTCTGATCAGAATATCCAGTATTTCCTAATAAGCGATTGCTTTGCGAAGTCCAAAGCTCAGTACAGTCCTATCTCGCCATCGGACAACATCACCGTTTCCGGTCTTAACCAAGAAGTTCTGCAACTGTTCGGAAACGACAAGGACAACATCGAGAGCACGGTTAAGAACTACTGTGCTCAATACCTGCCCACCTACACCGAGTTCGAATGGGCCCAGTACGCCACCATCAACTGGGAAGAAAACACGATCACCGTCACATTCAAAGAGAAAGACGGCAATCGTGAGATTCTTGCGCTTGAGTACAACAGGAACACAAAGACAATGGAATGCCATTCGATTTAAGGAGGGAGTGAGTTGATGGAAACAACGATCACAACGCATAGACATCTACAAAAGAAGACAACGATATTCGGCATCGCACTGCTGGCAGCGCTTCTCCTCGTCTCGCTGGCTTTTCCGGAAACAGCTCAGGCAATGCCTTGGGACGATTGGGTAAACGATGTCGGCAACAACATCAGCCAATGGGTGAAAGGTTTCCTTGAGGGAATCGCCAACTTCTTTCTCAGCGCTGTAGCAGATGTCACAAACTACTTCAGTGCCAAAGAAGCACTTAACGCCTCTTTCGATTCTATTCTTACAAGAGGCAACGGTACCTCCAATGCCTACACGGTTATAGCCGGGTTAAAGACATCGGTGATAATCGTCGGACAATCGATTCTCGCTTTCGCACTTCTGATGCAACTGGTCAAAATCTCTCAACGAGTAGATGCAAACGGTACCATGCCGGTTGTCAAGGAGATTCTGATTCTTGCCGTGTTCTTCTTCATCGGAAGCTATCTCGTCAACCATTCTTTCGACATCTGCACGGCTGCATATGATGAGATCAACAAGCTTATCTCCGAGGTTACCAACAACAATAACCGACAAACAATAGGAGGCATCGTGCTTGGTGACACAACCAGCGTGGATGAAGGCGCAATGCTTGGCATTGTGATTGCCATAATGATTATGTGGTTGTTCAGCTTCCTTGGATCGATAATCGGTATAGCACTCATCATGGCCCGAGCGATCCAGCTCTATGTCATGGCAGCATGCAGCCCTATCCCCTTCTCTCTCCTGCTTTTCGATGAGACCAGGCAAATGGGAATCGGTTTCTGCAAAAGCTTTCTGTCCGTGTGTCTTGCCGGACTGATTCTTGCCGTCCTTATGATGATCTATCCGGCTTTAATAGGAGATGTCCTGCAAGCGGCAGCCTCTCCTGACGGCACCGGCAAATATACGTTGGACATTATCAACTATTGGAAAGCCTCTATACCAATAGTTGCATGTTCATTCATGTATCTATATGCGCTTTTGAAGTCCGGGGCTTGGGCTCGGGACATCTTGGGCGGTTAAGTTGATTGGGAGGTGATGAAGCCATGAGCGACTATTACGGAAAAGACAGGCAAGAAAAGGAACAGGAAACCGGTAACAGCGGGCAGGAGCCTTGGTGGAACAACGTCTCCCAGTACATGCCGAAACCGGTGCGGCCTGAGCCGGCTCCTGCCCCTGCTTCGCAGGGAGGGTACGACGACGAGGGCGGCGGGCTGTCCCCTGCCGTGATCGTGGCTATCGTGCTTGCTGTGGTGGCCGTGATCGTCGTGGGCGGGTGCGCTGCGGCATATGCATTCAGTCACCAGGCGCAAGACCAGAGCACGGAAATCACGCAGGCCGACGAGGATGCTGCCAAGAAGGCATCTGACGTGTACCTCACGGTCTACGCCGACGGGGCCGATGCGGCCAACTGCTCTCCTGCCACCATCAGCGTGCTGAAGGGCACGGAAGGCGACGAGGTTGTCCGCTCGGTCAATGTGAAGCCGGGCGAAAGGGCTGATCTCGGCATGTTGGATGCAGGTCAATACCGCATCCATGTCGATACGGTCCCGACCAACCCAGACGGCAGCACGTACCTCACCCCGCTGTTCGACATGCAGTTCGAGGTTGCTGGCGATGGCGAGGATATGGAGTTAACCTGCAACCTCGACCCTGCGACTTCAGGCGACGATGCATCCAATCAGGGACAGGCAGGCACGCAAGACAGCAATCAGCAGGCTGCCGATGCAGCGGCGGGTGCCAACACAGAGGACGATGGCAATGCGGCAAGCGCTTCGCAGAGTCAGGGCGTTTCCGGCGGCTCCGGTTGGAACGCCTCGCAGTCTCAGGGACACCAGCACAACTGGGTTGCGCAGACCAAGACGGTGCACCATGATGCGGTTTACAGGACCGTGAACCACCCTGCGAAGAAAGAGCGCAGAACCATATGCAATACGTGCCACCAGGACGTGACAAACTGCTTCGCCGCTCATAGGAGTGCTTCCGGGCACACAAGCACCCACTACGAGTACAAGGTGACGCAGGACGCTTACACGGAGCGTGTGCTCATCTCGGCAGCATACGACGAAACGGTGACAACGGGCTACCGCTGCTCCGTTTGCGGTGCCACCAAATAGAGCGCACACGCAAAGAAGGCCCGGGAACATGGAGTTCTCGGGCCTTCTGGGTGTTGACGGGTTGTTTAAGTGGAACGATATCTTCACTCCAGCGGTTCAGCAACCATGGCAGATCAGGTGGTTCTCAAACAAAGGGGAGGTTCTCCCTTACCAGCCGCTGTTCAGCAACCATGGCAGATCAGGCAGGTCTCAAACGCCGATGCCGCGCTCTGCGATCTGGTCGCAGTTCAGCAACCATGGCAGATCAGGCAGGTCTCAAACCTGTGGGTGCAGATACCCCGTTTGAACAGGGACTATCTATTTCAAAGAACTGCAAAATCTGCCAGGTCTTCTTGTTTCAGCGACCCGCCTGGTCATTTTTCGATCAGGCTCTCGGATCTCCGCAAGCGTCTATTCCCACCCTGACGGCGGTATGGATCCATTATAGCAAATTCGCATTCGAATGCGAATTTTGAGCTCTGACATCGGTGCTTCTCTGCTGTTCAGTTGGAAACGAATACCAGAAACGCTGTTAGAATCATTGTAAACGAAAGCTTTGAAGAGAAAGGCAATGTGATGGCTCATCTCACCGATGCGGAGAAGGATAATGTCCTGAGGAACCCAGAGCATGCCGACCTTGAGCGAGTCACCGCAGCTTTGGCAGAGACGAAGGAAGCGGCTGTTCGAGATCTAGCGGATATGCCGAGCGAGCTCGATATGCACCCAGAGCTCACCGAAGAGGACGACAAGCCATGGAACTTCGATGCAGAGATGGACAGGCTCATGGAGCTCGATGCAGATGCATTCTGGGAAAACGCCCATGAGCTGCCGTTCGACATCGTCGGCTTCGAAGACGACAACAGGTAGCTGGGAATCATAGCGATGACAGGCAAAACGATGATGCCCGACAACTTCGACGAGTACTTCGAGAAATGGCTTGCGAGGAAAATCACCCAAAAAGAGATCGCCAACGAGCTCAAGGTATCCCAATCGGTGGTGTCGAACTGGATCATTCAGTTCAGGAAGGACACAAAAAAGGACAGGGATTACATCAAGACAGACGCATTCAAAGATGCTCTCAAAGGCTATGAGGACAAGGAGCTATCGACTAGACAGGCCGGCAGGATGCTCGGAATCACGCATACGGGGTTCCGAAAACTTGTCATGAAGCATCAAGAGCAACAGAAAGCCTTAGAGGAACAACAGAAACAGAAATCCTCAGAGGAGCAAAAGAAACAAAAGAACCCTGTCGCAAAGGAAGATGCCCCCAAGAAGCAAGCGGTCAGGTACGGCATCGACCAGTTGATGGCAGACCTCTCTAAGGAAAGCGTCGAGCACATGAGCGAGCGTAACGAGCGATAGGCAACTACTTGCCGAATGCTGGAAACAAATACCAGATGCGCTGGTAGAATACCGATAACGACAGGAAAGGGCGAATAACATGGATTACCAAAACGGGATAACGGTATGCGTCGGAAACTGGGGTTACCATAGTGAAGGATACCTGCATGACACAAGGATCACGTTGCCCAAGACGGAACAGGAAATCAAGGACTTCCTGGAAGTGAACAGGCTGTCCGATGCGCAGCACGAGGAGATCTACATCTCGGATTATGACGAGGTGCCGTTCGGTCTGGACAGCCTGTTCACCGAGTACACGCATCTCGATGACCTCAACCTGCTTGCGAAGCAGGTATCTATGGCATACCCCAGCGACCTTGAGAAGGTCGAGGCATATGTGCAGGCGGAGGATGCGCCTTCTAGCGTGCTTGAGCTGATGAACCTCATCGAGCAGGTCGATGGGATCGCAATGTTCGATTACTGCTATGACGGAATGGACGCAGTAGACCAATGGGGAGATTCGTACATCCACCGTGCCAGCAACAGCAAGAACTTTGGGCATACCATGGCTGAGGAGAACTTGGACCTCATGGCTGCGCTCAATGCGGATCCTGACGCCAAGAGCGCATTCGATTTCGAGCGTTACGGGCAGATGATCGCCGAGCGCGACAATATCACGCTCTTGGAAAACGGCTACATCGACACAATCAACACGGATGTCTCGCTTAACAAATACAGCATGGACCAGATGAAAGAAGAAATCGAGTCTGCCTACGAGGCTAACAAGGGAAACGCTACGAAGGACAAAAGCATGGAGATGGAGGACTTCTTGAAGCCAAGCGGCACCTATGAGCTTGAGTATGAAGGGCTGTTCCTACCCAAGAAGGAATACGGAATCGACCAGCTGATGGCAGACCTCTCCGACGAGACACCGGAAACCGGTGAAGACGGTCCTGGAGGCAGGTAGCCCTTTGTGCGGCTCCTAGGATGGGGTGATCTTCCGTTGGACGACAAGGCGAAAAAGGCAATACGTGAGAATTTGGCTTTGACCGCCAAGGCGATTTACCACTACGAGATGATGCTGCTGATCCCTGACGATGAACGGTTGACGTATCTGACCGACAACCTGCAAGTGTCGTTCAAGAGCGGGCAAAAGGTGGGGTATCTGATCGAGTACGGCAACCGCTGCTCCCAATACAACAACTACATCAAGGAAATGTCGCTTTGCTTGAACAACAAGACCCACCACGGCGAAGCATTGAAGATGAGCAACACACCGACCATCTACCTGAAGATGGGGTTCAAGCAACTGCCCCTTCTCTACTCTCAGAAGCACCTTAGGAACTCCATGAAGAGCAAAGGTCGCTTCAAGAGCAACCATCATACCCATGGGCTGCCGGAAAGGCTGGCACGCAAGATACCGGAACTGCTGAACGACCCTGTTCTCGTATACAACTCCCCTGCCAACCCAAACCGCATCTGCGTTGTCCTTAACGGCGTTGACATGGACGGCTACCCGCTGTTCGCCGCTATCGAGCCGAACGCAACCGATTTGAACATGCACAAGGGCAAGCAGGTTGTGGCGGCAAATGTGGTAAGGACCGTTTTCGGGAAAGACAACCTCATCGCCCATCTTGAGCATAAGGTTCCGGCTTCGGAGGTCATCTACTTCGACAAAGAAAAAAGCCAAGACTTAGAGCGTCTAGCTGGGATTCAATTTCCCAGATACTACTCAAGCCTCAGCTTTAACACGATTATACAGCAGCCACGGTGTATTTGCAATAGCAAAGTACCACAACATTGTGATATGGAAGCCGAACCAGCCAAAAAGGCTTTGGAGAAAGGATCCGTGAAAGAGGTCTCGCGAAAGGAGGCACCGGGTATCGATCAGATCGGCGATGCGATCGTCGAGGAGAGGCCGCACTCCCCTGCTGTCTTGCAGAAAGATGGCGACGGTATCGACGGACGCTAACGAACAGAGGCGACAATGCCATGAGCAAATGCCGCCTCTCGTTTCTAGGTTGCTTGAACCAAAATACAAATCAAAAATAGAATGCAGATACCTTATCCATCTGCATAACTTAATTTTAAGCCTGAGCAGGGGTTTTGTCAATGCTCATAGGCGTTGAAAGGAGATGTTTTCAATGGCTGATGATGTTATCGCCAACGAAGATGAGAAAATGGTCGCAGAGATGCATATGCTCGCGAAGCTTGCGCTCCGCACCGACCAGGCTGTGTACAACGTGAACACAGGGCTCTGCATCGTGCCGGATGTCAACGGAGACGGTGAGCTGTTCGGTGCTCAGTACACGCACACTTCACTTGATGTATTGCTGTCTGCCGGAAGCAATGGTTTGCCTGAGAGTGCCCTTGAGTATACGATGAGCTACTACCCTGCCTCAGGCACGTGCGCTACTAATCGGTTGGATGCAATCTACGAGTTAGAAGAAGGCATCAATGCCTACGACAATGATCTTGAGAAGACCAATTCGCTCCCGCAGATGATCGACATGATGGTGGCAAGCGGTAAAGGATGGTGCTTGGCAGATCCGTACTCGATTGCCGCTGAAGCCGGTATCGTGCCACAGAGATATTTGGATGTGGCATATGTGCCGGACAATGCCGAGCCGGAAGATAAGCCGCTTGGATGGATGGATTTCCTTGAGGCCGCCGAGGGCAACGCGGCCTATGCCATGATGCTCATCGACCGTGCTGAATGGACTTACCCGTCTACGATGGTCGATGAGGATATGTGTGATAACGAGGTTACCATGATCGGCGGAAAGCTCATGCTCACCAACGGGTTGCCGGTTGAAGAGGCAGATATCCTTGCTTTCGACACAGTTGAAACGGTGGAGCTGTCCGACAAGGACATGGCCATGGAAGCTATCAAGCAGGGGAAGGATCTTTACAACGTGCGCACGGGGCTCGTGCTGCACCCCTTTGTCGAATACGACACGAAAAACATCGCGCAAGTCACAAGTGCCTTCGTGCCGCTCTCCCTTCTCGTCGGTGCCGATGGGCATGTTGCCAGTGAGCCTTGGAGTTACGCTGTCAAGCACTACATCGAGCCAGACGGCAACACCGATGGCAGGATCGGCTGGCTGCCCGAGTTCGCCGATGTGAAGGTCGACGACACTCATGGCATCGAGTCAAAGTCATCTACTTACGCCTATCTGATCAAGATGATGGACAAGAACGGTTCCGGTTGGTGCTTTGGGGACACCAAGAGCATCGCCGAAACGGCCCATTCCTTTAAGCTGGACAAGGAGCTTGAAATCGATGCGGTAATGAGGAGCGATCAGGAGAATCGATGCATCGCGCATGACGACTCAAAGGACGATCCGGGCAATAGGTGATAAGCCAAACAAAAAACCCCGCCTGATGCGGCGGGGTTTACCAAATAAGAACCTGTAGTTAGGAGTAACTACGAGTTGTTAACTAGCAGTATAGCACTGTGTGGCTATACTGCAATACCAAAGTAAACGGATCAGTCATAGTTGTTAAGATGAAATCTGCTGATTCGATGATTGATCGATACGCTCGCTTTGCTCACTGATACGGCGGACATTCAAAATAGCCTGCCATGATGCAATCAGACAGTTAAAAAAAGAAAGGAATGATTCGATGATACTGGTGCTTGCGGAGAAACCGTCGGCAATGAGGAACTTCGCCAAGGCACTCGGTGGCGATGAGGGAAGCTACAACGGGGAAAGCTACAGGCTTTGCGCTTTGCGTGGCCATACCCGTGGTCTGAAGTTCCCGGAACAACAAGTGCCGAAAGAAAAGCAAGATGAAATGAAAGCTTGGAGCCTCGACCGGCTTCCTTGGGACTTGTCCGAGTTTGCTTGGAGAAAAGGCACTTTGCCTGGATGCAAAGAGGTCCTTGAAAATCTGAAGGAGAGCCTTGACGGAATAGATGAGGTGGCAATCGCCACCGATGACGATCCGTCCGGTGAAGGCGAAGTTCTTGCCTGGGAAGCTTTGGAGTTCTGCCGTTGGCATGGAAAGACGACTCGCATGTACTTTCCCGACGAGGCACCGGCTTCTGTCCAGAAGGCATTCAAGAACCGAGTCGCAATCGAGTCCATGAAAAAGGACGGCGACTATGTGAAAGGGCATCTGCGTGAACGCTGGGACTTTGCCTCAATGCAGTTCGTGCGTGCGGCCACGGTCATTGCCCGCGAGAAGGGATACCGGACGGTTGTCCGCCAAGGCAGGCTCAAGAGCGTCATGGTTCAGCTTGTGGGAAAGCAACTTGAGGCTTACAACAGCTACAAGCGAAAGCCTTTTTACGAGGCACGGTTCAAAGATGCGAACAACAACACGTTCGCCCGCAAGGTAGACGATCCTGCGGATATCCGCTTCGAGAAGAAGGAGGATGTGGATTTGTCTGCCTTGCATGCATCTGCTGTCGTGGAGGACTCAAGGGTTGCAAAGCATACAGCACCGGGCAAGCTCTTGGACTTGGCGGGACTGTCGGCGATTTTGGCAAAACAGGGATTCAAACCGGAATCAGTGTTGGCGACTTATCAGAAAATGTACGAGGCCCAGGTAGTCTCCTACCCCCGCACCGAAGACAAGGAGATCACGCCCGAGCAGTTCAGCGAGCTGTTGCCGTTGGCACCGAAGATCGCCAAAGCGATCGGGGTCGATGCGGGATTGCTCACGCATACGCAGCCTAGAAAGACCCATGTGAAGGAAGGCGGCGCACACGGAGCCAATCGCCCAGGCATCAATGTGCCCTCTTCGCTTGAAGAGCTCAAGAAGTACGGCAAGGAGGCCATGGCCATCTACGAGATCCTTGCACGCAACTACCTTGCCATGCTCTGCGAGGATTACGAGTACGAACTTGTAAAGGGGCATGTTGCCGATTTCCCGGAATACATTGGGGAAACGAGGGTACCGATTTCAGGGAAGAGCGGGTTCAAGGCCGTGTTCGACTCGGCGGCTCAGGAATCCGATGAGGAGGAATCGGAATGCAAGGACTTCGGTCCCGAAGCAGAGCCTTATGTGTATGAGGGAGCCAACCAGAGGCCGCAGAAACCTACCATGAAGTGGCTCAACAAGAAGCTTGAGAAGTACAACGTGGGCACAGGTGCCACAAGGACCTCTACCCTTGCCGAAATATCGAAAGCTGGGCAGGACGCTTCCCTTCTGTCCGAATCGAAGGGCGTTTTGAAGCTAACGAAGTGCGGCGAGGTGAGTTACGCTTTGCAAGAGGGCTGCCGGATAGCAGACCCTCTTGTGACCGAAGAGCTCTTCAAGACGATGGACGCTGCGGGCAAGTTCGAAACGGACCCCGAAGCGGTATTGTCGCAGGTGGGGGACATGGTGCAGCATGACATGCAGGCAATGCAGGGCAATGCGCACAAGCTCGATTCGATGAATTTAGGCGGTGCTGCCAAGAAGCCAGTGGTCGGCAAGTGTCCCCGATGCGGGCTCGATGTGCATCTCAACCCCAAGACGGTGCGATGCTCCTCGATCAAGTACGGCAAGGATGAGAAAGGGAACTGGATAATAAAAGACGCAGGATGCGGGTTCCAGTTCTACCGCTCGATTGCCCATAAAACGCTTACCGAACCGCAGATCAAGAAACTGCTTGAAGATGGGATAACCGGTACCATCAGCGGGTTCAAGAAGACTGGCGGCGGCACGTTCAGTGCCAAAGTCACGCTCGATAAGCAGGAACCGAGCCTCGGTTTCTGCTTCGATGGGGTCACCAGCCGCAAAGGAAGTCCCAAGCGCAAGCGATGAGCGGCAAACTCGCATCCTATGCAAAGAAAGCCCGTAGGCGCAACGCTTGCGGGCTTTTCAATACTCACAGCAACAGCCAAATTCACATGGATACGGGCTACCGCTTATTCGCTTGTAACATGTGCTTTGCCAGCAAAGCCACGCTCTCATGTTCAGTAAGCATGGCAGATTTGGTGGTTGCGGGTAATACCTATTGGTAGTTCAGCAACCATGACAGATCGGGCAGGTCTCAAACTATCGAGCTTGTTCGTAACGGTCGTATATAGTTCAGCAACCGTGACAGATCGGGTGGTTCTCAAACAGTTTCTTCTGTCCCCCTAAGCACTTTGCGTTCAGCAACCATGACAGATTTGACAGGTCTCGAACCAAAGCGTGTACCTAGGTTCAGCAACCATGGCAGATCGGGCGATTCTCAAACTGAAACATCTCGGCAAAGTCCTCCCAACCGTTCAGCAACCATGACAGATCAGGTGGTTCTCAAACTTCCCTTGTTACTTGTAACTATATTAAGCGTTCAGCAACCATGACAGATCAGGTGGTTCTCAAACCTGTTGGTGTAGATACCCAGTCTTAACAGGGATTATCTATTTCAAAGAACTGCAAAATCTGCCAGGTCTTCTTGTTTCTGCGACCCGCCCGACCGTTTTTCGATCAGGCTCTTGGATCTCCGCAAGCGTCTATTCCCGCCCTGACGGCGGTATGGATCCATTATAGCAAATCCGCATCCGAATGCGAGTTTGCTATCCATATCCTCCGGCTTGCGATTTCGCCTGTTTTGCCGTAGTAGGTGGAAACAAATACCAGAAATGCTGGTAGTATACCGGTATAAGATAAATCAGGAGGTGCGGTATGGCTGGCAAGACATCCGATCGGGTTGCCGATCAGCGCAAGGAAATCGTGGATCATGTCATAGAGGAGATGGGCAAAGGTGGGTTCGGCTGGCTCAAGCCTTGGGCCGACTCAGCCTCTCCTCACAACCCCGTAACCGGTAGCACCTACCATGGACGCAACAGGATGCACCTTGCCGTCATGGCTGCCATAAAGGGTTACAACGACCCTCGCTGGGTAACTTTCAACCAAGCCAAGAAGGTCGGGTGGAAGCTCCAGAAAGGCGCCAAGTCGTGCATCGTCGAGAAATGGAAGATGTACCCGGTCAAGGATTCCGGCAAGGAGAAGGATAAGTCCTCTCCCGCTTCCGACGATTCGCAGAACTTGCGGATGATTCCCCGATGCGTTGGCTACTGGAGCGTTTTCAACGCAAGCCAGTTCGACGGCGTTCCCCCCTTGCCGCAGCTCAACCGAAACGATGACATTGAGATAGGCAGGCTGGCTGACGATGTGAAGGACTCTTCGAGATGCCCAGTGCGGGAAGCGCCTGGAAACGAGGCGTATTACGTTCCGGCAAAGGACATGATCGCCGTTCCGCCCCGGGATTCTTTCGCCAGCAACGAGGCATTTTTGGTCACGCTGCTACACGAGATGGGACACTCTACAGGGCATCCGAATGCGTTGGGACGCGACCTGAGCGGCACGTTCGGCTCGAAGCGCTACGCCTTCGAGGAGCTGATCGCTGAGTTCTCCAGCATGTTCAGCGCATCGGACCTCGGCCTTTCCGGGGATCTTGACCCGGAATCGGACCATTTCAAGCAACACGTTGCCTACCTGCAAAGCTGGAAGAGTGCGCTTGAAGACGATCCCGACCTGCTCTTCCGCGCTGCTTCGGCTGCCGAGAAGGCCACGGAGAGCGTCATTGGGTGCTACGAGCAACATGTGGGCCACAAGGCACCGGGCAAGGAGTACCTGAAAGGGCTCGACCTTACCGAGGGCAAGGAGGCTGTTTCCGAGAAGAAGGTTCCTGCGGCCAAGGAAACGAAAGCTGTAGGTATCAACGAGCTTGCGGACTCGGTCGGTGCCGATGACAAAGGCATCGATGCGCCGGATCGTGGATCAGACATTGACGGGAGGTGATCTTAGGTGGCTGAAAATTGCTTTTACATGATGCATATAAAGGGCGACAAGAATGCCATCGACGAGTTCGTCGGCATGATGAAGAACGGCGAGATGGGCCGTTTCTTCAGTGTTGAGGCCGAAATGGACTCCGACCATGAGGCCATCGTGTCCGGGGACTGTGCATGGTCCTTGAGCTCTGCCGTGCTGCTTACTGGCACGAATCGGTTAGAGGAGCCTGCTTTCCTAAACAAGATGAGAAAGCTTGGCCTTTCCATCGAGGCTTACGCAGCGGAAGAGGCGGTGGGTTTCGAGGAGCATTTTGTCTTCGACAAAGGGGTTATCGCAATCAAGGAGACAACTGATCTCGCCACCTACGCTGCCAGGAACCTTTCGGAAGAAGACATTCAGAACATCGCTGAGAAGCACCACGCAACCACCGATGCTGTTGTTGCAAGCATCGACGACGAGGTTGTGCAGATAGGTGGCTATGATTGGATCTTCGACGGCAAGCCCGCCATCGCCGCTGTCAATGCTGTTCTTCGCGAACGGTTCCTGAACTTCATTGAGAAGGAGATTATGGAATCGGAAACCGGTATGTACTTCGTTGAGAACGACGCTTGGCTGCAAGACGACGGCTTCTCCCCTGCCGAGGTACGTGCCATGGCAGACGAGCTTGCCGCCGATGAGCGCATCGAGCTTGTGATGGAGGTCGGTAATGACCCGTTCATCACCTTCTATCCCGATTTTGCCGAGTACCTGCAAGCAGAGCGAGAATCGCTGGCAGGCGTTTCAATCAGCAAGGGCAACCTGATGAACGATCGCAACATGGCAGATTGCAGGAACAATAAGCTCGATTCGCTGATCCATGCAGCCGAGGTCAAGGGGATTGGAAACGCATTCGACTCTGCTTTGGGAACCGGTGCCGTGTTCGCAGCAAAGGTTTCCGAGGCAGGAACGGATGCGCCGGAGAGTTACGGTTTGCTGTCCAATGTCCAGGGAATGCGTCTAAGCGATTTCCTTGAGCAGAGCACCGACTGCTCGTCCGGTGTGGACACTCTCCTGCTCACGACCGATCAGGGTAAGGCCGTGTCGGTTGTGGAGGAATGCCATGGAGCAATCCGAGGAGACGGCACAGAAAAGGTCACAGAAATCGAGTTTCGGCAGCTCAAACCATTCGAGGCTTATAAGACGGCGCAGCTGCTTCAAAGCGATGGACTCGATTCTGCCGAGCTCGATTCGCTGGCTGCCAAGATCTTCATGGACATGGACGGGTTGCAGATGTGCACCGACCTGGCCGAGCAGATGGCCTGGGAATGCTCGACGGAGCGCACTGAGCTTGCGGAAGTGCTTTGGAACGGCGATCCTGAGCAAGGCATCGCCGCCCTTGAAGATGTTGCAGTTGATGACGATGACTGCATCAAGCAGGAATGGATGGGTTACAAGCCGGGTACGCCAAGGTTCGCGGTATGGAAGGACTTCGAAACGAACTTCAGTAAGGACGGCGTTTCGCTCTACGAACTTTCGGGGTTCGATGACTACAAGGTTGAATACAAGGATCCTGGACCAACGCTTTCCGAGTCGGAGTTCAACAAGCTGTTCGGTTCGGATGTGCTAGATGAAAACGTACAGAAAGACGTTTCGGATGTGAACCGGGACGATCCGGGTTCAGAAGACGAGCGTTAGGAACAGGGCATGCGGGTTACAGCAGTGCAGCACGGTATCGTGCGGTACTGCTGTTTCTGTATCGTGGCATTGTGCTATGAAAATGATGAGGATTGATATATACGCTCGCCTTGCTCGCTGATACGGCAGGCATTCCAAGATGCCTGCCTGAGTGAGAGGCGAAACAACGAAGAAAGGGATGATGTGGCATGCAGATCATTGTGTACTACCAGAACGGCAAGCTCGACGTGTTCTCAACCGACAACTTCACAGCAAACGAGCCTTGGGCAAAGCAAGGGCTGAACCTGGCCACCGAGCTTACCGTAAGGCTCGATCTTTTGGACGATGAGGGGCTTATTATTGATCTGTACTGGTACGACGGCTCGGAAGCTGGGAATGCGGTTGAGACACCCGACGACGATACCCGTACCGTCATCAGGCATGCGCTTAGGAGGCAGGGCCGCAGGATCAGGCTGGTTTCCCAGGAAGAGCTTGAGCACATAGCGCAGATCACGATAGACGGCGAGGTGGCGGTATGGCGGCAAGGAGGGTACCTCATCAACGGGGTCATGTTCAAGAACCAAGAACTGCTCTGCTTCTCCAACGATAGCGTTACCAGCATGAACCGCAGGGCTTCAAGCGTGTTCGAGTACCTGAAGAATGCCAACCCTGGGATCTCGGAAGAGACCTTGAGCGCAATGATGGGATACCCGCTCGGTGCGATGCAGCAGATCAAAGACGCTGAGGCTGCAAACAGCGAGGAAGACGACGATGACGATTTCGACGAGTAGCCGATTATGTTCTGGTGGATATATAGCACAACATCGTGCTATAATGATAGATAAGCATGAGCATATAAGGAAATAATGCATATGTTGTGATAGCACACTACTTCGCTGTCACAACATGAATCTATTGAAAGGAGGAGTCTGTGTGACACAGGAAACAAAGGGATATGCACTGAAACTGTACAATCGGGAACTTATGAGCTTCAACTTGAGCTATGACCGCTTTGCGAACCTCAAGGTAGAGGTTACAGATTGCGATCTCAGCACAAAGAAGCTCTGGCCTATGGGAATGAGTCCCGAGAGTTTGGAAAACGACATCGCATCATGGGCAAAATCCAGGACCATCCCGAAGAACCGGAAGTTTGTGGCCGAGATATTGGCTACGGCTGGTCTATCAGCCAATGACTCCATCGGAATCTTGGATACCTGCAAGGGTCTGTCGGTCAATGACTCGTATTGGCTGGACGATGGCCATGAGGATCTTTCTTTCGATGATGTGAACCTCTTCGACAACGATCTTGACGAGGCGTTGTCGATCGTTGCCTACACGGGATACTCTTCCGGCATCAAGCACAAGCTTGGGTTATCAACGGAGTGGACCACCAACGGTCAGTACCCCAAGGCTTGGAGGAGGATCGATAACGAGCTGGTGCTGTACAAAGCAGGCTCTACCGGGTTCATGAACTCTGGAATGGAACCGTATTCCGAGTACTTCGCATCCCAGATTGCAGAGCGTATGGGGATCAAGCACGTGTCTTACAATCTTGAGATGTGGAAGGGAAAACTGGCATCGACCTGCCCTCTCATCAATACCAAGGACGTCTCGTATGTTCCGTTCGCCTACACAACGAAAGGCCATATGTTCCCGGCTTCCATGGCTGTGGCGCATGCGTTCAGTCGTGACATGATGGACGATTACAGGGATATGCTCCTGTTCGATGCGCTGATCTGCAATCCAGACCGACATGCCAAGAACTTCGGAGTCCTGAGGGACAACAAGACCGGCAATGTTTTGGGCATGGCACCGCTGTTCGACCACAACCTGTCGCTGTTTCCTTATGACATGGCAGATGAGTTCGACAAATTTGAGGATCGAGCCAACACCGTGTACTATCCACGGCTCAGCAACTTGCCGTTCATCGAGCAGGTTGGGCTCACGATGTCGGAAAAGAACCACAGCGCACTTCGCAAGTTGATAGGCTTCAAGCTTGAAAACCATCCGCTCTACCCTGTTTCGCAGGACAGACTCGATGCGCTCAACCGCTATCTTGAGAAGAGAACAGTGGAGCTGCTGAAGGTACCGGTTGTCGACGAGCAGGAGTTGGCAACAATCCTCGATGACAGCTTCAAGCAGGTCGAAAAGCCAATAGCCATGCTTGCATGTCAAAAAGAAATCGGAATAAGTGATTTGATGAGTCTTGCAGATGATGATAGGGAGCCTGAGCATATCGTCCGTGACGATGGCTTTGGACGGGAATAAGACTAAGGAGGTGAATAAAGAAATGAGCAGATACAAGGATATTGTCGAACTGTGGAAGGGCTTTGGAATCGAGTCCTCTGCAGATTTGGAATCGCATTTGGAGAATTTCTCTATTCTTTTCGCATACAACTCGGGCGCAATCGAGAACAGGGAGATCACCTATCACGATACCCGTGAGATCTTCGAAAGCGGAAAAGTCAGCGGATACTCAGGAAACCTGAAGACGCTGTTCGAGATCAGCAACATGAAGGATGCTTACAGACTGATGCTCAAATGGTTCGATGAGAAGACCCCTCTCTCACTCGAATCCATCAAGGAGATGCACTATCAAATCGCCAAGCTTACCTACGACCAGCGCAGATGGGAGTTGGGCGAGCGTCCGGGGCAATTCAAGAAGGACGACCGATGGGGTGTCGGCAGGCATGACATAGCCGCTCCGGTCGAAGAGGTGGAGGCGAACCTTCAGGAGGACCTGGATGAGATCAACTCCTACGCGGGAAGCAAGCCGTTGGTTGCCGCAGCGTTCTTTCACGCAAGGTTTGAGGGAGTCCACGCATTCGCCGATGGCAACGGAAGGTGCGGCCGTGCTTTGATGAACTACTATCTCATCACACATGACCATCCGCCGGTTGTCGTGTACGAAGAGGACAAGTCTCAGTACTACAAGGCACTTGACGAATACGACGAGACGGGTGATCTGAGCCCGCTGATCGGATTCTTGGAAGCGCAGGCTGAGAAGACTTGGCTACCGACTTTGGAGCGCTATGAACATTCGAAAGGCGAGCCAGATTTGGTGGTTTCCGCAAAGAACCGCAAGCACAGCTTGAGCGATTACCTGGATCAAGCCAATGGGATTGGCATCGATGCATTGATGGAACAGCTGGCTGAGCCGAGCGATGTGCGCACGAATGCTCCGGAGCTTGGCAAGGACAATCCGGCACGGTAATAATGTTTTGGTAGTGAAATAGCAAAGCATCACAATACAGTGCTAAGAGCACAGCAACGAGCAAGGCGAAAACGCCTTGCTTTTTTCATTAAGAGACGCTTGCTGATAGGATTATCTCTTTGCAGAAGGGTCAAGGGAAACCTTGGCTCTTCTTTTTTGCCGTCTGCGATGCAGTGATGGCACACGATACCGCAGTGTCGCAACAGGCTTGCAGAAAACGCAGAGAGACCGTAGTTGTTCGGAGGGGCATCGGAATACGGTGTAATCAGTCCTATTGGCATCGGTAATAGAATGTTTCAGCAGATAAAACGTGTAGTTGCCGCCTAGGTAACAGTACGGTTGCGGTATCATCGTATGGATGTGTCCCCTAAAAAAGAAAGGAGAAAGATTATGAAAGCAGAAGCAAAAAAGCGTCTCACCCAGTTCGTGAACTCTTTGTTCGCAGTCGTTCTGGTCGTGGGTCTTCTGCCGACTTGGGCTCTCTCGAACCCTCAGCAAGCATATGCTGCACCGGCAGATTACACTGTGACGGCCACTGTGGACGGGCTCGACGATGACACGTTGCCCGTGCTCGTCGGCGGAACCGACTTCACGCCGGGACAGCCTGTCAACGCCGATCCGGTGTACTACACCGATGCGAACGGCAACACGCCTCTTGCCGACTTGGCTGCACAGAAAGCCAAGCAGGGATTGAGCCTCAAGTGGATTGATGCCGAGACCGGCAAGGACTTCTCATGGACTGAGACACCTATCAACAAGAGCTACGAGGTGGAGGGCACCTGGGTACAGACCCAGTGTACCGTCACCGTAAACGCCAACGACGGCGGCAAGACCGCCAAGCAGGAGGTCACGGTTCCCTGGGGCAAGTCCTACGCAAGCGTCAAGGGCGGTGCACCGGCAACCCCGACCTATACCGGTTGGCAGTTCTTGGGTTGGTACACCAAGGACGGCAAGCAGTACGACTTCAACTCCACGGTAACCGAATCCGTGGTCGTTGAGGCGAAGTGGGCCGTTGCCGACGTTACGGTGGTTCCGACCACCAACCCCGATGCGGATGTCGACCAAACCCTTTCCGGCACTTGCTGGATCGGCGCGACCTGGAGCTGGCACCCGGCTCAGTTCGCACTGTCGAACTTCTCGGGTAAGCTCGCGGGCGTTAGCGCAACCGGCTACTGCGCAGACCGCTCTGCGGCACCTGCCAGCAACGTGCAGGCAACCTACTCCGCTACCCTGAAGAGCGTGAACGTGGAGACGGGCGAGGTCGTTTACGACCTGTACATCACCCCGCCTGATGCCACCAACGGCAAGGATCGCAACCAGTACGGGCTCATCGGCTACCAGCACATCTCCGCACAGGTTACGCTCATCAAGAACTTCGGCGGTTGGGTTGAGATCAACAAGTCCTCTTCCAACCCGGCGATCTCCGATGGCAACGATTGCTACGACCTTGCCGGCGCTGAGTACGCCGTGTACAACTCGTCGAACCAGGCAGTTGCCAAGCTGACCACCGATGAGAACGGCTATGCCAAGTCGGGGCTGCTGCCTTCCGGTGAGTACACCGTGAAGGAGCTCAAGGCGCCTAAGGGGTATGCGCTCGATGAGGAGGGTCATCAGGTTCGAATCACCAGCGGCCAGACCACGACCAGCAATTTGGTTGATAAGCCGCAAAGCGACCCTGTGGGTGCACTTCTTGGTAAGTACGATGGTGAGAAAACCTACACTGGCGAAGGTAATCTTCCACTTGGTAGTGCAAAGCTTTATGGCGCACAGTATTCCATCGAATACTACGATGGCTACTACAATACTGAAGCTGAAGCTCAAGCATCTGGCAATCCAACACGCAAATGGATTTTACAAACGGACGAAGATGGCTATGTAAACCTTCGTTATGCAGACCAATCTTTTGATGTCCATGATGCAGATGGAAATGTCATCGCAACGCTTCCTTATAAAGTAAGCGGTGATGATTTCTATCGTGCTGCAAATGGAGCCATTTCGCTTCCGCTTGGTACGGCAATCATCAAGGAAATTAAAGCTCCCCAGGGATACAATCTGCCTCAGCCTTTTGGTATGGATCAGGTATTTGTTCGACAAATAACTTCTGATGGCAATTTGGATGTCGTTCACTCTTACAATGCACCTGAGGTTGCTGAGCCGATTATGCGTTCGGACGTGGAGTTCACCAAGGCGGCTTCGGATGATTCGCATTCCTTGGCTGGGGTGCCTTTCAAGATCACTTCCAAGACCACCACTGAGAGCCATGTGATCGTCACCGACGAGAACGGCAAGGCTTCCACCAAGGCTTCCTGGAACAAGCACACCCAGGACACCAACGGCAACGACTGGATCATGTCCGAGGATGCAGAGGGCATTCAGGGCTTTGTAGCCAAATTGCTCGATGCTGCCAAGGTTCTCGATCCTACCTGCGGCGTGTGGTTCGGTCAGTACACGGACGGCGATGAAACCAAGATCACCGATCCGGACGATGAGCGCGGTGCCCTTCCTTACGATGAGTACACCTTGGAAGAGCTCCCATGCGATGCAAATGCAGGTTACCAGCTCATCAAGAAGGACTTCACGGTTTCCCGCGACAACACCTTCAACGCTGACAACACGGTAAATCTCGGCACCTTGACCGACCAGGATGTCTCCATCACCACCCAGGCTTACGACAAGGCCGATGGCGATCAGGAAGTCGTTGCCGAGCCCGATGTGACCGTTATCGACAAGATTTCTTGCGACAACATCCAGAAGGGCACCGAGTACATCATCAACGGCACCCTGATGGACAAGGCCACCGGCAAGCCCTATGTGGATGCAGCCGGCAACGAGGTCCATGGCTCCGTCACCTTCACGGCCAAGAGCCAGGAACAGGACGCATACGTTGAGTTCACGTTCGATGGATCCAACCTCACGGATTCCACCGAGCTCGTCGTGTTCGAAGACCTCGCAACCACCGACAATCCTGACCGAATCCTCGCTGACCATAAGGAGCTTAGCGACCAGGGCCAAACCGTGACTGTTAAGCCTCCTGTAATTGGCACCATCGCCACCGACGGCATCGACAACGACAAGCAGGTTGTCAAGGACACCGAAATGATTGTTACCGATACCGTGGCATACTACGGTCTCACCCCTGGCAAGCAGTACATGCTCAAGGGCGAGCTGATGGACAAGGCTACCGGTGCTGTGCTCAAGGATGCTGCGGGCAATCCTGTGACTGCCGAAAAGCAGTTCACTCCCAACGCAACTGCAGGTACTGTGGAGATCCAGTTCACCTTCGACGGCTCCAACCTCAAGAAGGATCAGAACCTCGTTGCCTTCGAGCATGTCCTTACCAAGGACAAGGAGATCGCAACGCATGCGGAGATCAACGACATCCCGCAGACCGTCACCGTTATCGAGCCCTCCATCAAAACCACTGCAAAGAGCAGCCAGGCTGGGCATGAGAACAGCGACAATGTGGTTTGCGACACCACGGCAACCGTCAAGGACACCGTGGAGTACAAGAACCTTGTTCCCGGCAAGGAGTACACCCTCATCGGCAAGATGATGGACAAGGCTACCGGTACTGCACTGCTCAAGGCAGACGGCACTGAGGCCACCGGCAAGGCTACCTTCACGCCTGAGACTGCCAACGGCACCGCAACCGTGGAGATCACCTTCGATTGCGCAGACCTCGACGATCACAGCCTTGTGGCGTTCGAAAAGCTCTACCGTGGCGAGACCACGATTGCAAGCCATGAGGACATCGACGATGTGGATCAGACCGTAAAGGTCGATACCCCGCTCGTTGAGACCACTGCCACCAGCAGCCAGGCTGGGCACGATGGCGACAAGAATATTGTCCGCGACACCGAGGCTACGCTGACTGATACTGTTGAGTACAAAGGCTTGGTAACCGGCAAGGAGTACACCTTCACCGGTACGGTGATTGATAAGGTCACCGGAAAGGCACTGCTCAACGCAGATGGCTCCGAAGTAACTGCTTCGAAGACCATCAAGGCAGCCGATACCTACGGTACCGTTGAGCTTGAGTTCACTTTGAACTGCGCTTCCCTTGATGGCCATGAGCTCGTAGTCTTTGAGAAGATTTACCAAGATGGCAAAGAGATCGGATCCCATGAGGATCTGAACGATGGGGATCAGACCGTTACTGTTATCTCCCCTGAGCTTGCGACCACCGCTATCGACGGCATCGATGGCGACAAGAATGTGGTCAAGGATCCTGAGGCCGAAGTTACCGACACCGTTGAGTACAAGGGTCTCGTGACCGGCAAGGAATACAAGATAACCGGTACCATCATGGACAAGGCTACCGGCAACCCTTACATCGATCCTTCCACCGGGAAGGAGATCACCGGCGAGACCACGTTCACGCCGGATGATACTTACGGCACCGTGGATGTGAAGTTCGCATTCGATGCCTCTCAGCTTGATGAGAACTCGCAGCTTGTTGTGTTCGAGAAGATCTCCCGCAACGGCGAAGAGATTGGTGGCCATGAGGATATCGACGACGAGGCACAGGCTGTCTCCATCGTCGTTCCCGAGATCCACACCAATGCAGCCGACGGGCTCGATGGCGACAAGGAGGTAATCGCCGACCATAAGGCAACAGTGGTTGACACCGTTTCCTACGAGAACCTCGTTCCCGGCAAGGAGTACAAGGTTTCCGGCACCTTGATGGTGAAGGAAACCGGCGAGGCCTTGCTAGATGCGGACGGCAACCCAATTACCGCCTCCACCACGTTCACCCCTGAGAAGCCTGAGGGCTCCGTGGACGTTGTGTTCGAGTTCGATGCTGACCTTCTGGCTGGAAAGAAGCTCGTAGCATTTGAGAAGCTGTACCGCAACCAGATCGAGATCACCGTGCATGAGGACATCGACGACGAGGATCAGACCACTACCGTGGTGCCTCCTCAAATCGGCACTACCGCTACCGACACCGCTGACGGTGACAAGCACATGGCTGCCGATCCCGAGTCCTCCATTACCGACGAGATCCAGTTCAAGAACCTTGTTCCCGGCGATGAGTACCAAGTTGCAGGTATCCTGATGGACAAGGCCACCGGCCTGCCACTGCTCTCCGGTGAGGGTGCTTCGGCGATCTCTGCTGAAGACCTGCAGAAGTTCGCAGACGACCTGAAGGCTGCTTGCGGACTTGACTCCGGCGACGTTTCCGCCATCGAGATCGATGGCAAGGCGTTCGGCGATGGCCATGAGGTTAAGCTTGTCGCCGGCAAGTACGAATGGTCTGACGACAACGGCTCCGGTCAGTACCTTGAAAAGACCGACGATGGTTGGAAGCTTGTTGAGTTCAGCGATTCCGCTGATATGTCCAATTCCAAGGAGATCGGCACCTACACCGACGATCAGGTGAAGCTCACAAAGGACACACCTGTGCTTCCTTTGAACCCGGATTACGAGGCCATTGCCAAGGCGATGCAGGAGAACCCTGACATCGTAAGCTGCCTCAGCATCCAGAAGAAGACCTTCACGCCTGAGGAGCAGTCGGGCACTGTCTCGATGGACTTCCCGATCAACTCCATCTACAACGAGGACACCGAAACCGTGGTGTTCGAGTTCCTGTTCAAGGGCTCCGAGCTGATCGCAAATGAATCCGATATCCAGAACGAGGGTCAGACGGTTGAGATCGTCACGCCCAAGCTCTCCACCACGGCTACCGACAAGACCGATGGTGACCACACCCTCCTGCCTTCCCGTGAGGCAACCGTGGTCGATCATGTGGAGTACACCGACCTGATTCCCGGCAAGGAGTACACGATCGAGGGCGTGCTGATGGACAAGTCCACTGGCACTGAACTGATCGTCGGAGATGGCAAGGTAACCGCTGTTGCAACATTCGTGCCGAACAAGGCCGACGGCACCGTTGACCTTGAGTTCACGTTCGATGCCTCCGAGCTCGGCGGCAAGGACCTCGTGGCGTTCGAGATCGCCTACAAGGACGGTATCCAAATCGCAGACCACCAGGACATCGACGATAAGGGTCAGACCGTTTCGGTTTCCGAGCCCGATGACAACACGTTCGATACCCCTGATGGCGACGGGTACTCCAAGACCGGCGTCGACATGACGCTGATCTATGCGCTGATCGCCGCCCTCGTGGCTTTGGCTGGCGGTGCCGGTGCCTATGCTTACCGTCATCGCAAGCTTGCCGCAGTTGAGGGCAAGACCGATGGTGAGTCCGACGAGGAATAGCCTCTAGGACCCTGTCGGGACACTTGGGAGGGTGCCGATGTTGGCACCCTCCCCTTTTCAAGAAAGGAGTGACTACATGGCAGACAGCGAAAGCACTCAGAACGAGCAAGAGGCACCAAACGATCCTAGCAAGCCGAATGGCAACGTTCGCATCGCGGCGATTGCGATCGCCGTAGCCGTTATTGTGCTCGCAGCCGGCATCGGCATCGGGTTTGCGATTCATGGATCGCAACAGCCTGAGCTGATTGCCGCACAAGAGCAACCTACCGACAACCAAAACGCCTCTGGAAACTCGCAAGCATCCCAAGATGTGCATAAGCACGACTGGGTTGCCGAATATGAGACGGTTCACCATGACGCCGAGACGCATGTGGTGCATCACGACGCGGTTTACGAGAATCAGACCGTTTACTCGACCATCTGCAACACATGCGGCGAATACTTTGATCCGGATACCAACGACGGAACCGATCATCTGAGGGAAACCGGTCACAAAGGACTGACCAAGCAGGTTCCACATAAGGAGACTGTGAAGGTGAAGGATGCATGGGATGAGACGGTTACCGACAAGGCGGCATACGACGAGTCCGTCCTGAAGGACTACAAATGTTCCACCTGCGGTGTGACCGCATCGCCTGAGGATGTGCAGAAAGATACCGCCAACCAGCCCGTGCAATCGTAATTAGGGCTGATTTACGGCACTGAAGAGGGTTTTCCCGTTCGGGGGAAACCCTCTTCTCATATTCGCATTCGAATGCGAATATGGATGATGAGCTGGGAAATGGGCAAACAATGACAAAAGACATCGAGTCTTGGATGCATCTGATCGCATGGCTGGTGGGTCGAAGAGGCGCTGACAATGACAGAATGTGTCATTGTCGGCAAAACCAGATGACATATCCTGTCATTGCTGGTAAGATAAAACCAACGTAGCGCCCGACAAAACTAACGAGGGTTCAATTCATTAGCATACGGGTGAAGCAACCTACATTGGGACCAGGCTTAGTGCCTGGTCTTTTTGTTGTTGTTCATCTTCTTTTCTCGAACAAATTGTTTGATGGACTTTGCCATATCGATGGCAAAGTCAACGATACCGCATATTGCTGCAGCTACCATAATTACGTCCATGGGCACCACCTCCTTTCAGGGAGGCTTCACCCATAAATCTGCCGAGCACTACGAAAGCTTGTTTATGATAGCTGTTGCAGACATTTCAGGCAACAAAAAGCCCCTGCGGCTAGGGCAGGGGCTTTACACCAAGTAAAAACCTTTCGAGAAAGGAGTTTTACAGGTAGAAGTATATCATGGTTGCACGATATGACAATACTAGAATATTGTGCTGTTCAGGCGCCAAGCACCTCTCCAGGCGCACGATTGGTGTGCGCCGGGGGTGGCTGAGGCAGGCGACAAAAAAAGAAGAGCCTGCCGGGATGCAATGTCGGCGTGCTCTTCTGTTCGTGATACATTATGTGATACAAAGCGTTCTACTGGCAGGCCCGGAGGTGCAATTACCGAGCCCACCCTGCTTTTTAGAAACGTGCCGTCAGGAATGTTCCCTGTCCTTGAGCGCCCAGTTCGCTGCTCATGCCAAATACCGGGTTCTCTGGTGTGCCGATGAGCGTGTACACCTCGTCAGTCAGGCGTTCCTCAGGATCAACCTCGTTCTCGTTGATGGTGCGCACCATCTCCCTCAAGTCATCTATCGACATGTAGCTTGCGCTAACGGCGATGAACTCATGGATACTCGATGGGAGCACGTACACTGCTCGCTTTTCGAAGATCTCAAGCAGCTCGCCTTGGATCTCCTTCGAGAACATCAACGGTGCCCCGTTGCAGCGCTGCTCGTTGCTCACGATGATCATCTTCGGCTCATTGCCGCCGTCAGGCAGCTCTTCGCCAAGAAGCTCTTCCAGAACTGTGCGGATCGGGCTTATCTGCGCAACACTCTCTATGTTCTTCATCGCGATCGCAAACGCCTCGTCGACAGCGAGCCCACATTGCCTCAGAAGGCTATCGGTCACCTGGATGTTTGCAACCTCGCCGTATTCACTGATGCCGTCGAGGTCGACCCTGCACTGAAGAGTCATCACCATGTCAAGCAGCTCTTTGCACGGCCTGCCAGCCTCCCTCAGCCATTCGGTGTTGGCAGAGCCCATGACGCGTGGCATTAGATGCGCAATCAGGTCCTCCCTGCTCGGCAGCATATCCACAACCGCCACACCTGAAGTCGCCTCCTGGAACTTCTTAGCAAGCTCGTTGAGAAGCGCCAGATCTGACATCGCCATTTCATCAGGCGTTGGATAGCACCTTATCTGGAATGAGGCGCCTGCAATTCCGATGCCGAACGCCGGCTTCTGCACGTTGTTCTTCCTGACCACCGTCGCCTTCACGCGCAGGTCCTTGCCCATCTTTGCGAGCAGGCTGTTGAGTGCCACCTCTCTTAACCTCAGTTTCTCCAGTGTTACCATGTTCTCTCCTGTTCTCATTTTTCAGTTCCTCCTTTTTTGATTCGATTTTGTTGCAAGCAACCTTCGTTGCTTGGTTTCGGTAAAACGCACTAAGGAGCAGATTGCCAAGGGACAAGGCGGCTTGCCGCCGATGCGCCGTAGGGCAGCCCTTGCGATCTGGGACGGGAGCGTTAGAAACCACACAAGCAACCGAGGTGCTTGCGGCATGGTCAAGCAAAAAGGGGGAATTGCCTGTATATGGGGAAAGGAAGCGGGTGTTGCGACCTGGGGAAATGCTTTGAGAGGTGGCTGAGACGGGCTGTACGGGGCGATGTTGCGCTGGTGGCGGTTGGTGGTCGGGAAAACAGGCGGAATTTGCGGATGTTGGTGCGCAAAGGGTCGATGGTTCGCTGATAGTCGGCGGAGATTCTAGGGCAATGGGCTGATTGAGCGGAATGCCGTGCGCTTGGAGATGATGATGGTCGCAAAGAGGGGAAAGCTGAGAAAAGGGAGCTTCCAGTTGCACGGGACGGGAATGCGGTACGGTTCGATTCGGCTGGCGATGCGGTTTGCAGGCGGGACGATGTGTGGACGATGTGTTGGGCGGTGCGGTTCGATTCGTTTGATCGGCGAGTGGGAACGGCTGGCGGTGACAGCTATGCCTTGAGGTTTAGGGCGTTGCAAGTGCTGCGATCGGGTCACAGCTGGGAGTTGCTTTGCCAGAGCGGGATTGCCCGTGGGAATTGGTCGATTGATGGATTGATTGATAGATACGCTCGCTTTGCTCGCTGATCGATGATGTTCGTTGAGGATCTTGCAACGAGGGGCAATCGGTGCTTCGAAACTGCGAATGGGTAAGGGAGAATGCAGCTTGGCATGTGGCGGCAATCGGTGCTTCGAGGGTCCAGGGGACTTCCCGGTTCGCGCTTCGGCGACCAAGCTTGGCACTGCACATCGTAGGGGCTCGCATCAACGCATTGGAGTCAAGGAAATTGACGGAGCGATCGGCACTGGGCAAATCCGTTCCCGCAAGAACGCATGAAAGGACGATGAGACGTTGCATGCCATGTCCCCTCCACAGGCTCGGGATGCATCCTACGACACGAATGCCGGGAGCAAAGATAGCACGCAGATGCACGGCCATTGCTTAACCGGGCGGCTCTTTTCAGTAAAAGGGCTGATGCCGATGTCATTCCCAACAAGCTTTAAGGCAGGAAACTTGCGGCGCATGATGCTGCGAATGGAGGTAGAAAACCTTAGGCGAGCCGAGCGGTGCGATCGGTGCACCGCCGGCGGTCAAAGGGCTAACGACGTTGATGGTACCATAGGAACCAGGCCTCACTCAGGAAAGGATGCTTATGAGCTCGGGCTATCTCCTATCATCTTTTATCACGATTCTTGCCCTCATATTCTTGCTTGGGTTTGCGATTGGAAGAAGAAGCAAGAAGCAGAAAGCCAAGAAGACTTATTCGAAGCAACCTGCATACAGGGAGAAATACGGGCCTTTGGGTTCTGACCCATACAACAAACGAAATGGGTATTCCAGCTCGAACAACGGGCTCTCGCACGGTGTATCGAGTTACAGCACTCCAGCACAGGACGCCTTGATCGATCAGATGAAAGCTGAAGGCTTGCTCTCGGAATTTGAGAAGGACTTGCTGATCTCGAACAGGTCTTTCTGTTTTGCATCTTCCATAATCGACGAGCATATGGAAGAGCATAAACGGATCGTAGCTGCGAGGAAACGCGAGGAAGAAGAAAAGGCCAAGAACAAGAAGACCTGGCTTGACCTAGATGAGCTTGAAGGCAATGCCTTCTGGTACCCCGTTGAGCAAAAGAAATACCTGTTCACCAGAAGAGAGGTGGAATTTTACCGACTTCTCAAGAAGTCGTGCAGCAAAAAGGGTTTCTCGGTATGCCCAAAGGTTAGAATCGCCGATATCTTCAATGTCACAAGTGATGACAAGGAGGAAAAAGCATTATGGTTTCGTACCATCGCACAGCTCCATGTCGATTTCCTTGTCCTCGACAAGTACGACAAGATGTACTTTGCGATCGAGTTGGACGATGCATCGCATAACACAGAAAAGGCCAAGAGAAAGGATTGGTTCAAAGACCAACTGTTCCGATGCGACCCTGTGCTGCTTGTACGGATCGACGAGATCCCCGATGAGGCTAAAATGGATGTCCTTGTTGATAGATGCGCAGAGGTTGCCAATGAGCGCAGAGAGCATTATGCGAAGCTCTTCGATAAATGGAAGTCATTCTTCTGACTATGCTCATCTGAGGCAAGCCCCGGGCGCACGATCGGTGCACCGCCGGCAGTCAAGGTAATGGACGGCGCAGATGATAGGCGGATATTCGCATTCGAATGCGAATATGAGTTAGGATTAATTCAAGACGCGGTGCGTCGTTGAGAGAAAGCGCCCTCCTGGAAGAAAGGAGGTTGCGCATGAAAGAGTTGATTTTGTTGCTCTTAGTAGCAGCCTACATTTTCACTTTCTGCTAGGCTCCAGAGTTTAGCTTCTTAATACGACAAAAGCCGCCCCGGCAGGCGGCCTTTGTCGTAATTGCTTTTATCAATTCGATAGCCAAACGACCGAGGGCGTGCCCCGCGTCTTCTTTTATTTTAGCAGGTTTCTCTGCTAAAGCTATCTCTCACCTCGCTCGCATCGCATCCCAATCCAGTAAGTGATCCTACTTCGAGTTGATCTCGGCTAACAGATGCGATCTGTCGTCTGGGTACAGGCGCAAGGTTCGGGTCTTCCCCAGCAAGGCGAGTTTGGTTGCCTCTCGGTGGCATGCCAGCTCCGCCGCCTTGTCGGACTCTGCCGTTATGCAGAGCCGGTCGTAGAGTTTGTCGCCCTTGTACACGTCTATACGATACCAGCGGCGGCCGAGAAGGTCTGTCTCTGGTTTGTTAATCGGTTCCATCCGCTGTTCCTCCTTCTTTGCAACAATGATACCAGTATAGCACTATATTATGATATAGTGCTAGCAGAAAATAAAAGGTCACCCGTAGGTGACCTTTTTGAAGGAAGAGACTAGAAAAGGTTAATTCGATTTCGTTGCACCGCAGTCAGAGCACTTGTAACCGGTGGTTACCGTTTCATCATATGCAGCTGATACGAGAACCTGTTTGGTAACTGGTTCGTCATAGGCATTCTTAACCAACACTTTTTTTTCTACTTCACGCACTTGGTCACTTTGACCATTCAGAGCATGATTTTTTGAATGTTGCAAAGAAGGGTTCTCTGCGCCACATGTTACACAAACCGATACAGTACGTGTTTCATACACAGCATCATGATGTATATAGCTGGTTTCTGTTTTGTACACTGCATCGTGATGCGCGGTTGTGGTTTGGGGTACCCAGTTGTGCTGGTGGGTTTGGGTTGTATTTCCGGTGCTGGAACCGGTGTTGCTGCCTTGTTGGTTGTTGTTGCCGGATGGGATCGTGGTGCCGGTTTTGTTGGCGTTGGACTTGGTGGCGGCGTTGGCTGTGCCAGAGGCTACGGTACCGCCTTGGGCACTGGCTGCCTTGTTGGTGGCGTTGCTTGCCTTGGCGGTCACCTTCTCTGCGTCTGCACCGGATGCCACTGCGGCTGCCTGGGCTGCTGCGATGTCGGCCTCGGTTACCTGGTCGGCTGCCTTGGCGATGAGGGTGATCTCAACGGATGCGCCCTTTGCCGTGTCGAAGTCAACCACCTGAGGTTCGGGGAGGTCGAAGATGGTGCCGTCGTCGAGGATCGGGGAGCCGGTCACTGCGATGGTGTAGGTGCCATTGTCCTTTATGTCGTCCAGGTCGGTTTCCACTCCGGCTTCAACGTCCTTGGTGAACAGGGGATCTGGTGCCACGGTGTTCTCGTCGGTTGAGGTGAGGGTGTCCTTCACGTCGCCGGAGTAGACCGATACCACGATCGGGGTCGAGGTGTCGGCGTTCCAGCCGTCGCAGTTAACCTTCACGGACACCTTGCCATCTTCCTTCTGCTGGACGGTTGCCGTGGAAGGAGTGGTATGGGACGGCTCGGCTGGCTTGGTGAGCTGACTGTAGGCGAATGCGCCTCCTGCGATGATGACCGCTGCGGCCACGACGCAGCCGGCGGCGATCAGGGCGTTTCGCTTTCCAGTTGGGCGGAACGGGTCTTTTGGCATTTCCAGTACGCTAGCTCCAACCTGCTGGTCTTGACAGGCTTCGGCAAAGGCGGACTGGGTCGGTGCCGCACCGGTGAGCTCATATCGCTCGTAGAGCGGAATCAGCGCGGTGCGGATGCTTTCCTCCTGCGGAGTGATGCTCTGCGTGGCGAGATGCTTGGTGATGCGCTTCTCGGCAGTTTCCATCTTGGCTATCTTCTGCGGCTTGGCATCAACTGCCGAGACGTTCTCCTCCATGTAGGACACGGCGGGTGACTCTACGGTGGGCTGTTCGCTTTGATTTGCTGCGGGCATCGGTGCCGTTTCGGTCACCGTCTCTTGTTTCTTGTTCTCTTCCATTTCTCTATCTGCTTCCTTTCTGCATTAACTTTCAGTTTGACTCTTTGCGTTTTGCTACGGCTTCGCCGTCGGGGTGCTCAGAGGGGGGTTCCAATTTCTCGATCATCTGCTCGATCTTGCAATCCATGAACAAGAGGTTCAGAGCTTCTTGGCTCCATGTTCTGCGGAATGTCAACGCGGATCGCATGAGCAAGCAGGCAAGGCATACGAGGATCACGGTTATGCATGACATCGCTGCGAACCAAAATCCTGCATCGCCCGCTGAAAGCGGCAAGTCGAGGAAATCCAATTGGTTCGGAGAGCTTACGGCGATCCCGAGCCAAATCGCCGACATCAAGCTGCCTACCGCCCCTATTCCGGAGAGACAAGCAAATGCGGCTCGATTGAAGACGCTGCGATCAGTGAATCGCAGTTTATCCTTTGTCCTAAACGCCATGACACTCAACTCGAATTGATAATCCTCCAACTCAGAACGATAAGCGTCTTCTCCTGCCCCTCTTCGACTGATTACCTTCAGGTATCTATCGAGTAGTTCTGGGCTGCATCCACTGCACGTATGCCCTGTCAAGATCTCAAAGTTCATGCTCTCTCCTCACAATCATCGGGTTTGCGATGCGTCATCCTGGCTGCCACGATTGGGAACTTGCTGTGCTCTGGGAACCTCGGATCGTAATGATCCATCGGGTTCTCGAAACAGAATATGCCGCAGTGAGTGTATATGATCTTGTGCGGCATGCCGCTGTGGATGGAGTAGACGGTCTCACCTGGGAGGATGGGAACGCCATCCGCGTCGTAGCAGGGCTGGTTGACGAACTCGTCAGATTTCCTGCGTTCCTCTGCGATCTCTTCTTCCGTTGCCGTTCTTCTTGCCAACTCAATCACCTCAAGGTCCTCTGTTTTGCTGTCAGTATGCGGATGTGCTCGACTCGGCGGTACTTGCGAATACTGACGGCGGACACCGAGACGGCGGCTAGGATTCCGAAGGCGAAGGCGATGCGAACTCCTAGCATGTCGATCGCAAAGGGATTCACAAGGACCTATGCCGCTGCCATGAGCAGGGCTCCTATCGCCATTCCCAGGAAGAAGGCATGGAGGGCAAGGAATGAATCGATCCTGCCGCCGACGTGCCATGCTGGGATGACCTCGCGCAGGCAGCGCACGGCAAGGTATGCCATGAGGGGAGGCATTGCCAATAGAGCCGTTGCCGATACCAGCTCAGGCATCAGATCCACCTTCTTTGCATTCCTTGACGAAACTGTAGATCAACAATGCAAAGAGAGCTGCGCCAAGAGCCCATAACACAACAAGGAAGACCCTCAAGATGCACAGGAACACCTGGTCTGCCACCTGGTACACATCCGCAATTTCCGCCTCGGTGCTGCGAACAACCTCGTAATCCACATGGAACTGTTCCGGCTTCACACCAAGCTCAGCTAGGTCCATGTACTCGATCTCTCCATCGGAGATCTCGGCGGAACCATCGGATGCCTCCTGCGCATATCCCTGGGAAGGCGCTGCGCAGGGCAGGAACATCGTTGCCGTCAGGAGCGCAACAGCCAGCAAGGCTGAAACACAACATTGGCTGGTATGCGTCTTGCTATCAGACATCGCCTTCTCCCAACGCTCAGGCATTGCCATCACCGGCGGCTTGGCGGATCCGGGATGCCAGGGACCGGGCCCTGGGGTCTCCCGACGACTCAAGGGATCTCACCAAATCGCCCATCGTGGACACACCGGGTTCCTCAGCGTGCTGCTTGAAGACAGTGCGCTGCTCAGTGGTCAAGGTCGCCATGAACAGGCTGTAGCCTACAGCGTCCTTGATCGCCTCGCCGTACTGCGAAACAGGTTGCGTTCGCGCTGCGCAGGGCGCGGGGCTCTTCTTTTCGAACCAGTCCTGGATCGCCTCGGTCACTATCACGGTTTGGGTGGTGTCGTGGTCGATGCAGTACTGGGCGATGCGCTTCTTCAGGGATTTCGGGATGAAGAGCGAGATCTGAACTTTCAGCTCGGGCTCGGTATGGTTCTCTTCGTTTGACATTGCAAATCCTTCTCTAACGTCTTTTCCCCAACGTGCGGACGGCGGCGTGGGGGTGGTCGGGGCAGCGATCCTCGTGTTTGGAGAGGAGGCGCCCGCACTTCTCGCACTTGCCCTCGGCACCGTTTCGGCGCGGGGCGTCGCAGGAGATCTCCAAGCCGCACTTGCGGCAGAACCAGATCGTGCGCTCAAGGTCCTGAGTGTGCCCTACTCGCTCGAAGTCGTGGCGGCAGAGCATCTGTGCGATACGGTGGATCTTATCGGGGTTCAGCATGATTCCTCTTCCCGACGAACTCCACGTAATCAACGGCGGAGGTGATGTCCTCTGGTTGAATCCACATCTCGACCGGAGGGATATCTGCCTTACTGGAAGCTTCCGTACGGAGTCGCTTCTCGATCTCGTTTCGCTTGGACACGGATTTGCCCGCACCGGTCTCGCCGTAGATAAACGGCTTGTTGCCGATGGGATCTTGCGCATGCTCGGGCTCTTTGCCGATTGCGAGCTCTGAGAGGCTGTGCTGCACCCGAAAGATGCAGTCAACGGCTTCATCAACGGAACCGAGCACAGATGCGCTGTCCCCCGCCTCCATAATGCGGTTCAGCTCCACGGCGCACAGCTGCAGCCTTCCGATAACCGAGACGAGATGGTTGTGGTTCTCGCTGTCCATAGAATGCTCCTAATCCATGCAGCCCTATTGATACGACTATTATACTACATACATATGTAGCCGTGTAGGTATAAAGCTGGATAATTTGGACACAAAGGACATACTGGACATTGGGTTTAGGCTCAGGCATCAGTTCGGTGAACGTGACAGATTTGGCAGGTCTCGAACGAGGTGCGGAGAAATTGCGAGAATTGCTCAGTTCAGCAACCATGGCAGATCGAGTGGTTCTCAAACAAATAAGACCCCCATGTTTTTGTTTGGTTCAGCAACCAGGACAGATCAGGCAGGTCTCAAACGGTGCTTTTAATTCTGCGCAAAAGACACGAGTTCAGCAACCATGACAGATCAGGCAGGTCTCAAACCTGTGGGTGCAGATACCCCGTTTGAACAGGGACTATCTATTTCAAAGAACTGCAAAATCTGCCAGGTCTTCTTGTTTCTGCGACCCGCCCGACCGTTTTTCGATCAGGCTCTTGGATCTCCGCAAGCGTCTATTCCCGCCCTGACGGCGGTATGGATCCATTATAGCAAATTCGCATCCGAATGCGAGTTTGCTAAGCTTGGATCTCCTTGAAGGCCTTGAGGATTGCGGGGACTATCTGGTCTGCAAGGTAATCGTCGCTGTACGGCTCGTCGGTGCTCAAGCCAAGAAGGTGATCCACTACAGTCCACTGTATGGGGGTCAGAGTGTGCTCAGCGTGCTCTCCGCTGAAGTAGGTGCAGACCTCGCACCAATCGGATTCATCATCAAACGGATGCTTTTCCCTGTTGTCTGCCATCCTACTTGCCTTTCTTTCGCAATGCACAAGCATGCTGCGAAACTTCCTGTGCTTGCAGATCGCTAATTCTGCTTCTCTTTAATATGCTCCCAGTTATCATCAACCGACTTCTTTGCGGCAAATGCCCCTACCCCTGCGCCTACCAACTCAAGTGCAATCAACGCAAGACCGACTCTTGCATCGATTAGAGACAATGCCGAGGTTGCAACCAGCACAATCAGGCAAATAAGCGCAACTGCAACAGATACATAACTCTGCCGCATTTGACGAATGTCCTTGCGGCTTAGCTTGATGCCCTTGGAACGGCAGAGCCTCCCCATGACCAAGGTATTCACACCGAAAACCGAGCAACTGACTCCGAATATCGCCAACAGCATCGGCAAAGAAGCTTCTATTGACATTTCTTTCCTGTCTCCCTCTCTTCATTCGACTTTGCTTTCATGACTACTTGGCACGCTTCTTCGTGCGGGACTTTTTCGCCTTGGAGACGAAGGACTGCTCCTGCTTTGCGAGGATGTCCAGGCCGGCCTCCAGGACGTTCTGCGCACCGTTTGCCTTTCTGTCGTGCTGGGCGCCGCACTCGGAGCACGTCCACTTGGGGCGCAGGTCCTTTGCCAGAACAAGCTCCTCGTGACCGCAACGGCTGCACACCTGAGCGGTCGGGGTGTCGTTGGGGACTTCCACGAAGGCGCGGTTGGCCCAGGCTGACTTGTAGGCCAGCTGGCGGTTGAACTCGAAGAAATTGCCGTCGGTGGTCTTCTTGTTGAGGGCCCGCTGCACCTTCTTCGGGAGGTTCTTGGTGGCTTCCGTCTTGTGCTGCATCATGTCGGACGAGCCCATGTTGCGGCTTGCGATCACGTCGTAGGAATCGACTAGCTCTCGGGTGAGCTTGTGGGTCGCGTCCTTTCGGATGTTTGCTATCTTCTCCTCGACACGGGCCTCCTTGCGCTTCTGCTTCTTGAAGTTCTGGCTGCCCTTCTGCTTGCGGGCCAGATCGCGCTGGGCTATCGCCTTGCGGCGCTGGAGCCTGTCCATCCGCTCGGGAAGGTCGATCTGCTCGCCATCGGAGGTCGTCACCCAGTGGGATGCGCCGAAGGTGATGCCCACCTCGCCGTGCCCGGCGGGAACGGGCTTCGGTGCGGCGTCCTTGACGTTGACCGCAACGTAGTACTTGTTGCTTGCGGTGCGGGCCACAGCCGTTGCCACGAAGGTTCCCTCGGGGATGCGGTGGACCTTGACGCGGACCTTGCCGACTTTCGGCAGGTAGACGTACTGCCAGCGCACTGTGCGGAGCGGATGCTCCTCAGGCATGGGCGACGGAACCGGGGTCTTGCCCATGCCCTTGAGGATCAGCTTGGCGGGGCTGCCGTCGGGGTACGTTCCGAGAAGTTGCCCGCCCTGCGTCTTGTAGGACTGCGCGGAGTCGAAGCGGCGCTTGAAGCGGGGATGCCCGATCTTCTGTCCCTGCTTTATGCCTCGGAAGAAGTTGTCGAAGGCGGCATCGAGGTTTTTGGTCGAGTAGCCAAGCGCCGTGGAGTCGGCCTGCTTGAGCCAAAGGTTCCCATCCTCGTCCAGGCAGGAGTTCTTGAGCGCTGTCAGCTCCTTGCTGGGGATGTTGCCCATGGCCTTGGCCTTAGGATCGTAGGACTCGTTGACACACTCCTCCCAGACGGTCTTGCCGTTGGAGTCCTTCACGTACTCGGGATGTTTTGCGTTGGGGTCTGCGCCCGGTGCGAGCTTGGGGCGGCGAAGCGTCTTCTGGGTGCGCTCCCAGGATTCCGTGCGGGCACGCAGGAAGTGGTTGTACACGTAGCGACACGCATCGAACTCGAAGGCAAGGGCCTTCTCCTGCTCGGGCGTCGGGTATATGCGGTAGCGGTAAGAGAGCTGGATGCCCTGCGCTTCGGATTTCGGTTTGTTCGGCATGTAGGGTCCTAACCGTGATTCGAATTGATATGCTTATTGTACTACATACATATGTAGATGCGTAGGAACAAGACCAGAAAAAACGGCAAGTTGGTGGATTCTGCACAGCTGGAGGACATGACGACGAGGACATGATGCAGCGAGTGAAGGCACTGGGTTTGGGCAGATGCTTTTTTGTTGGGACAATAAGGGGATTGGTACAATCTTCAAGTGATGTTTTGCAGAAACGGGCTGCTTGCCGTAATGGTGGGTAGGCTTTATGGAGGTGATTGCATGGCTAAGACCGTTGAGGCAATCGAAGAGCAGATTGCCAAGCTGATGGAGGAAAAGAAGGAGCTCATCGCTGCCGAGAGGAAGGCCGACAAGGAGGCTCTGGATGCTGCCGAGTCGATTCTCGGCAAGATCGTCTTGCGTGCCGTTGAAGCAGATTGGAAGCAAATCGAACCCACCCTGCTTGAGCAATGGCTGGCTGAGAGGCGCGATAAGATCCAGGAGGCGGTGCTTGGAGACGAGCTGGAACGCTCCGATGCCCTCAAGAGGATCAAGAAGCTCAAGTAGCCTCTTGATCCTGCCTCGATACGTTGCGAATGAAGAAGACCCCAGGCACCGATGGTGCTTGGGGTCTTCTTTGTGTTGCGACGTTAAGAAATGAAAATGAGCAAGTTCAGTAACCGTGGCAGATCAGGCAGGTCTCAAACGGATTCCATACGCTGAGTTCTTTCGATTCAGTTCAGCAACCATGACAGATCAGGCAGGTCTCTAACAGCAAAACCGTGAATATGCCAAAAGCGTTGTTCAGCAACCATGACAGATCAGGCAGGTCTCTAACCTGTGAGTGCAGATGCCCCGTCTTAACAGGGACTATCTATTTCAAAGAACTGCAAAATCTGCCAGGTCTTCTTGTTTCTGCGACCCGCCCGACCGTTTTTCGATCAGGCTCTTGGATCTCCGCAAGCGTCTATTCCCGCCCTGACGGCGGTATG
>ERZ1026868.91-NODE-91-length-74271-cov-7.922658_pt1 | contig 74271 bp, 60 predicted proteins | sample MGYA00380164_ERZ1026868 | MGnify/ENA primary metagenome ERZ1026868 (study PRJEB33269, sample SAMEA4719800) | human gut metagenome | biome: human-associated habitat; feature: organic feature; material: feces | place: Cameroon | collected 2013-10 ...
AGTCCTCGCGACTTGGACTTGTCCTTGCTGATGTATGTCTTCTTGAGATGCTTGACTTCGATCATGGTGTTGCCTCGTTTAGAAAGAGTATATCATTTGATATTAGTCGTCAGTGATAGGAATTTTCCGTATTATGGATACTCTTGATTGAACCTATAAGCATTTTGTTTTTTTTTCTAGCTGGAAGGCATGCTTCTATCTGTTCTTTTTCCTTCTAATCTTGCTTCTTGCCTTTCTAGGTAGTGCATTTCTTTCTTCTCAGAATTCAAAAGGAACGATTACTTCTTTGTTGAAGACGACACGGAATGAATCAGATTTTTTTATCCGGATGGATTTTCGTTTTATGAGTTTTACTTGACTAAAGTGACTTCAATCTGCGGAAGCAGAGACTTCCAGAGTTTATAGGAACCTAAGTGTTCGCTGAATGCAGTGGCACCGCCAGCAGCCCTAGAATACTTCCTACGCTCTTCAATAGAGACTCCTTCTTCTAATCCCTTGATGAAGCCGGCAATGGAGGAATCACCAGCACCGACAGCGGAAATCTGTTTTCCATGGGCATTGGAGCAATGATAGATGTGTCCATCTTCGGCAAAGTAATAAGCACCTTTGCTTCCCCTGGTAACAAGAACGGAGACAGGACCCTTCTTCTTCAGTTCCCTTCCGCCTTCTAAGATATCTTCATCGGTCTTCCTTTCACGTCCAAGAAGATCACCGAGTTCTTCATCATTTGGCTTGATCCTGAATGGATGGTAGGGGAAAACACTGGTTAAGGATTCACCGGTTGTATCGACAATCGTGAGAGCACCAGAAGGTTCAATAATGTCCTTCCTAAGCTCGGCATAAAGGTCTTTCCGTTCCTGTCCGACAGAACCAGAAAGAATAACGATATCTCCCTTCTTTAAGTTCTTCTTGAGATAAGTGTACCTCTTCTGCCTTCCCTTTTCCGTGACCTTCGGAGCAGAAGGATTGAAACGGGTATCGGTATGAGGACCTGTGATCCTGACATCCAGACGGGTTTCACCGATGACAGATAAATAAATAATCTTATCGAATTCCTTATCGATGATATTCTTCAGCCTCTTTCCCATGCCTCCACCGACAGCGACAATCGGAGTGTTCTTGACACGGAGATTCTTCAGCCTGCGGCTGACAGTGATGCCTTTTCCACCGACAGAATAACCATCCGAAGTCGGACGGTTTGTGGCATCGATTTTGATTTCCTTATCTCCCCTGTTTAAGGAGTAGTCAATCGCTGGTGCAATCGTTAATGAATAAATCATAATGTTTTTATTTACCTCGTTTTCATTCTAGTTTGAATTATCACCGACTTCAATTGATTTGATGAGAGAACGGTATTTATCGGTCCTCTTATCGGTAATCAAGGTCGGAGCTGCAAAATCACAGAACGTGACGGTCGAAATACGGTCGAGCTTAGTATGGTCGGCTAGGATATAAATGGAGAAGCATTTGGAGATAGCTGCCATTTTAATTGCGCATTCCTGTGGATCGGGTGTTGTGAATTTTGCCTGTGGATGGATACCATTGGTTCCAAAGAAACCGATGGCGAAGTTGAAGTGATTGATTCGATCGATGGCGAAGGATCCAATAAAGGCGTTTGTCGTTAGTTTCAGTTCTCCCCCGGTTACATAACAGGTCAGATTTCTTTCTGCTAACCGCTGTGCAATCAATGGAGAATTGGTAACGTAAATGATGGACTTCGTATCTGGAAGGAACGGAATCCTTGCTGCTACGGTTGTGGATGCATCCCTGTAGACACAAGCTCCTTCCTTAACTAAGGAAGCTGCTTTCCGGGCAATCAGTTTCTTAATATCTGGTTCCCTTCTCTCGCGTTCCCTGTATTCCTTATCCAGTCGATCGAACTGGAAGTTTCCAGAGTAATGTACGCTGGCAGCTCCGCCATGAACACGGCGTAACTGATGGTGTTCGCTCCTTCTCTGAAGGTCTCTGCGAATCGTAGAAGGACTGGTTTTGAAGTAATCAGCAAGTTGATCGACGGAGATGAACTGATTCGGACTTTCTTCTAAGAGACGGAGTATTTCTTTATCTCTGTTTTTCAATGAAGGAATCTCCTCTTTCTTTCTACAATGAGCATTGTAATGCGCAATACATTCACTTTCAAGCTCTTAATGCTCAAAAGATAAAAAATATTTGTTCAAAATGAAAAAGTGACTGTTTTCTTAATCCTTTTTATTTATCTTGGAAAAAACTCCTCTTCCGTTCCCATATTAGGTGAGACCGGAAATGGAGGATTAATCCATATGAGGTCTTCTACTGACGACCGCCAGGCCATAAAGGCGAAGCCAGGGTGAATAAAAAAGGCCACTTTAGTCTTAAGGTATGTCTTAGACATACTGGCAGACCTAGCAGCCATAATAACTTTCATTCTTAGTGTAGTCGGTTAGCCTCTGGATTTCAAGAGTCCGATTGACCTTGAACACCTAGGCTAGCTCTGGGCCTGGCGGCCTCAGTCTTACATCTGCTTTAGAATATCGAGATAATCTTTCTTCGTCTTGCAGTGTACGAGCAGGTTCCGTTTGCTCTTTGCGTTCTCAAACCCTTTCAGGTAGTGGACTGCAATCGAGCGCCTTGTCAAAGAAGCAGTCAGATCATCTTTCGTATCATAGATATAGTCGAGGTGTTTCTCCAAATCCCGAATCTGCCCCTCAAAGGTGGTTGGGAACGGAGTCTGTCCATCTTCTAAAAGAATCCTATCCTGGAATATTTTTGGATATCCGATCCTTTTGGTAGCAACCATGACAGCATCCGCGTTGGTTTTGTTTAGAACATCCCTGAAGTTATCCGGGCCTATGTTTCCGTTTGCGATGATCGGAATCGAGACATTCTCCTTCACGGCTTTGATGACATCATAATGGAGAACAGGGGAAAACCTTTCTTTTCTTGTCCGTGCATGGATGCAGATGGCTTTGACACCGGTCTCTTCGATTTTCTTGCACAAGGATACCCTGTCGATGACTTCGTTGAAACCAACTCTCCTTTTGATAATAACGGGGTGGTTGGAGAATCTTACCCTTTGTCTTAAGAGGTCTAATAGCTCGTCTTGCCGATTCAGCCAGAAACTACCGGATTGCTGACGAACGACTTTGGGAGCCGGGCATCCGCAATTGAAGTCTAGAAAATCATAGTCTGCCCTTTTCTCGACGAGAGGAATGGATTCTAATACGTGATTGGCATCACCACCGAAAATCTGCAAGGCAAGTCTTGCCCCTTGTTCTTCTGCTTTGTCTTTTCTTGTGACGTTGAGTTCTTTTTTGCTGATTCTGGAATTGTGCCTGATGGCTTCGCAGGACTCCCTTTCGGTATAAAGAAGGCCAGCTCCATAATCATAATTGATTCTTCGCCTTGCATAGTCGCTGTATCCAGCGAGTGGAGCAGAGACATAGCGGTTCTTAATCTCAATTCCGGCTATCGAAAATGGTTTCATTTGTTTTTCTTGTCATCAAGGGACTTTAATAGTTCCCTTGCTTCGTCCTCGTTGATGCACTTGATGCCATGCTTAGACAAGGTCTCAGCTGTGATTCCTTGGCCAGGGATTTTTCCTCCATCAAATAGACCATTGTGGATAGAATGGACTCCGCAGCTTGGCGAATTTTCTTTGAGGATGGCAAGCTTTACATTGTATACTTCGGCAATGCTTCGTGCCCACCAAGCTCCGTTTTTGTAGTTCTCGGTGACGTCTTTTCCGCTCTGCGTTTTGACACTCCCGTCTTTTTGAATCTCGCTTGGGTCGCGTGGGATTTTCAGTCCGCCTTCTCTTTCAGGACAGATTGGTATTAAGTCATAGTATTTTGCTAGACCTAAAATACCTTCTACTTTTTTGGTCTTGCCGTCATAGCGGCATCTTTCTCCGATGAGACAAGCGGAAATCAAGGCTTTTTCTTTTTTCATGTCTGTTCTATTGTAAAAGGAAATCTTCTTGAGTCAATGAAAACTAATGGAGTTCCTTATAGAGGGGCTCCTTGACTTCTTCTTTAAGCTCTTTGAGGAAACCAATCCTGTAAAAAGTCCGTTTTTCGGCTTCTTCTCTTCCAGGCTTGGTGTTCCTCCTGCCTTTGAGCTTTAATAGCTTCTGATAAAAATGAGCAATCGTTGACAGGTTGTTGTTCTGGTACTCTTCTGCTCCTGGATTTGTATTAATGACTTCTTCTGTGTCATAGAGCTTCCGTCCTTTGCTTCCTCCGTATTGGAATGCTCTTGCAATGCCAATGGCACCGATAGCATCGAGACGATCGGCATCTTGGACATATTTGCCTTCGATGGTTCTTGGACGGACACTGTCTTTTCCTTTGAAGGAAACCGCTTTGATGATTCCAATGACTTGGCTTTGGAAGGTCCTAGGAAGCTTATATTCGTTCCTGAACTGATAAGCATGTTCAAAAGGGGTCTTTTCCTGGAAGAGCTTTGGATCATCCCAGTCATGCCTTAAGCTGGCTAAAGTGACTGTGAGTTTGTTTGGTTTATCTGTCTTGGATTTGCTGATAAGGTCTAGAGCAAGATGATAAACACGCCTCGTATGGTCTTCACCATGTCCTGTTTTATCATCTTTGAATAGTTCTTTTGTTCTTTGAATCGCATCATCGATCCTTTGCTGTTTAGCACCCATATCTATCACCTCTCTTATCCTTATATTATAGGGCAAAAAGTAAATTTTCTTTTCCTGTCAACAATTTTATGAAAAAATGTGTTTTCTTTTAAGACTTTAAAAGGAGGAGGAAAAAGAATTGATTTCTTACAAAATGAATCGATTAGTCATACTTTTACTATTTAAATATAATCTTTTAAAATAGTTTTACGTTTTAACTATTTTACCGCCGAAAAATGGATTTATAATACTTTTGCAGAATAAAATGACGATATTATGAATCAGAATGAACAGAAAGAGGCTTTTTGCGAAAGCGAGAAGTCGAAGAAGCAGAAAGCTCCTTGGTCAAGGAAAAAGAAGAGGATTGTCCTTTGCTCTGCCTTCGCCGCACTTGGCGTAGGTGTCGGAGCGCTTGGATTCATGCTCTTTGGCCACACGGCTCCGAAGAATAACTATGATGCCGTATTTCCAGGATACGATTACCTTGCTCTCAAGAAGAACAATAGCTTCAGTAATATCAGCGCAAATGCAAAGACCCCGAAAGCTCAGGCTGTAAGGGCTGTGAATACCGGACTATACAAGAGGTATGTAGCCAAATACTCGCTCAGGTATAGGACACAGGTCGTCAATGTCAAGATCGGTAATACCAAGCAGAACATTGAGGCCTTTACTTACTTCTCTCCGGAGAGGAACTTCAATCAGAATATTTCATCTTCTTCCTTTGTCCATACAGCCGATCGCTACTATGACAAGAAGGACGGAAAAGTAGAGTTCTATTCCGGAGGCACTCCCGATAAGTGGAAGGATGCCGAAGCAAAAGAGTACTCTTATGATGAGAGGATGGATACGAGAGGCAAGCTTGTTGCTCCCTTGTACTTCATCGGACAGGACAAGAAAGGAACTCGGAACTTTGTCTCTTATAATTCCGAGGATTCTGGGTGGAACACGCAGGAATCCGGAATCATCAACTTCGATCTGAGTGAGGATTCTGTCACGGATGCTAAGAGGACGAAGCAAGGCAGCAAACATTTAATCAATATCACCAGGGACAGCCAGCACACCATTGGATACAAGAAGATGGCAAGGCAAAGGAGGAGGACCGGCGGATTAAAGAGTCTTCCGGACTTCAAATCCATATCCATTGAATTCACCTTGGATTCCAATCTTAACATCACCAAGATTGTTACCAGCTGTGACTACATTGCATCAAGGGCAGGCATCAAAGCCGAATGTGTATCGAAGGATGAAACCTATGTTTATACTTCCGATACTCCCTTCAAAGATAAGGAAAATAAGGAACTTACCTTCCCTTCTCCCCATGAGGAGACCGGAGACAAGAATACGAAAGACGAGTCGAAATTATTAGCATATGCTAGAGGACTAAACAAATGAAAAAAACAGAAGATACAAGGACAAATGAGGAAAAGCGGAAACATCGCCATAGCCTGATTCTGCTTGCCTTAGCAAGCTCGATTTCCTTAGGTACCGGTGCTGCGGCTTCCTATGGTGTCAGTAAGTTTATCTATAACAAGAACTTAGAGAATGAAAACAATAGCACGAGCGGAGATGAAAACCAGAGGAGCAATCAGGACAAGCTTCTGAATAACCTTTTGGCTTCCTCTTCTCTTCAGCTCGATACCTTAAGCGCAAATATCTCTGGGTTCTATAAGGACTATTCCATCAGCCTTAGTGGAAACAAGGTCGCTTTCAACTATCTCGATTCTACTTTGACTTATACGGAGACTCCGGATTTTGCACCGAAGTTCTCGGGAAGAATCAATTTGAAAGTGGATGAATCCGCAACCAAGAACATTGCCAATGAGACCTTGGATCTCTATATTGCAAGCAATCAGGTTGTCTTCCGTCGTAACGGACAGTATTTTACGTTGAACAATGATGCTCTTGGAGACATCATCGGACTTTTTTCAACCGATTCGGGTATGGATTTATCCGGCATCCTCTCTTCTCTTGGCGGTTCTTCTAGTGATACCTCTATCACGGATAAGAGGAATGACCTCTTAGGTCAGATCCAGGACTGCTTAAGCCAGGCTAAGGAAACGGCTACCGCCGATGGATACGACTTCCTTCTCACGCTTCCGGATAATCTTGGCACCGTTACGCTCTCGAGCGATAAGAGCTGCTATTTCAAAGGTGCAAAAGCAGATCTGAATGTTACGATCAAGGGTAAAGAGACGACCAACAAGGATGGCAGTGTCACCAAGAAAGAGGATACGAATATTGTTATCCATTTAGAAGCCAAAGGACAGCAGTCTACCACAACGAACCTTGTTTCGAAGGACCTGTTAGCAAGTCTGAAGGCAGAAGGTGTTGATGTTGTTAATCTCGATGGACTTGATCCTCTCTTCTATACCTTCTTCAATCTTGCGAAGAGCAAAGCCTTCGATGCCAATCTGAAACTTGGCATCACGGATAACAGCACGAAAGCAACAAAGAATGCGACTCTTCGTGTCTCTGCAGATCTGAAAGGAAAAGACAGCGAGGAAGGAAATCTGTTCCAGATTGCCTTGAACGAAAACGGAACGGATACCTATGTGAATGGCTCTGCTAAGGCAACTTTAAGGAAAGATACTGCCTTTATCGACCTGAACGGAGAGAAGAAAGGTTATCTTGATTATTCTTCTCTTTCGACGAGGATGGATTCCTTCTCTCAGGTCACTGGAACCGTGGATGTCAGGAGTGTGGTCAGCAAAGTCGCTTCTCTTCTTAACGACTGCAAGCTGAAGGATCTCTTAAATGGGGACTTCTCTGTTTACAAAGACTTCCTGAAGGAAGTGAAGACCAATACAAGCGGTACTTATGCAAAGGTTGTCATCTCTTCTAAGGCACTTGGCTTAGCGCAAGATGAAGACCACGATATTGTCCTCGAACTCGAATATGCATCCGAAAAAGAATTAGGACGGGATGGCATCGAACTCAAGTATGCCAAGGTTTCCAATGTTCCTTTAAAGGATCATGCTCTGTCTTTGGAATTCGGTATTGATGATCTGAAAGCAGAAAAACTCGCCAAAGTCACTAGCAAGGAAGGATATACTTCCTACAACGGAGCTAGGGGAATTGTCTCTTCCTTTGCAAAGAGGGCGGATGACAAGAAATTCGGTCTTGCCTATAACATCGGCATTTCCAATACAAAGTACAAAACAAGCTATGCCTTTGATGGTTTACTCGATGCTGACTTCTCCAAACTGATTGATAAAGACCCGAATACGGTCCATCCTGGAAAAGAGTATCTGGACGTGGAAGCCGCTATTACTGCCCATACCAAGAGGGATGAGATTGATCACTACTTGGATGCCCGCAGGGTGGATGATACCGCCTATCTTTCCTATGATAATGTCAGGAAAGAGTATAGGGAAAATGCAGAAATCGGTTCTATCGTCGATGCTGTCAGGAACGGCGTCAAGAAGAGGAACGATGTCAACACCGGTACTTCGATTGATGTCAGCGCTGTCTTATCCAAGGTCATGGATTCTATCAGCTCAATCTTCACGGTCGAAAACGGACTGAATCTGAAGAATCTGGATTCTTATATTGATATCAGTGCGAACGAGAAGGATCCGGATCATACCTTTAATAGGACTGTCTCTCCTGCAATCCTTGGCTTAGATGGTGGTGTGATTTCAATCAAGACCAACACCAGCCAGGATAAGGTCTTAGCGGTCTCGGCAACTGGTATTGAGCTTCTTGGCTATCAGTTCACGTTCGATATCGGATATAAGGAATATGTCTCTCCTAGGAATGTCACTTATTATGGCAAAACCTTTGATGCTGCTCAGTTCAAGCAAGATGCTGGTGAGCCGGTCAAGAAGTTCGAGTATCTTGTCAATGGTGTCTTTGATCTCTTCACCGGAGATCAGAAATACTCCAGGAGCTTAAAAGCCAATCTTGATTCTGTCGACGAGAAGAGGGTCAAGACGCAGAAAGCTGCCTTGACTGGAAACATCAATAGGAGCATCAAGGACAGCCAGTACAATGGTGCCTTGACGGTCAATATCGGTAAGGATAACGAGTATCAGTACAAACCAAAGCTTGCCTTTGATTACAATGATCCAAATAGGGACAATAACTCTGGCGATGCTAAAGATCGTCTCTTTGTCCAGTATTCCGGAAACGCTGCAAAAGCTGCTCCGATTGGTATTAACTTCTATAAGGGAACGGTTACAAGTGCTGTTGATAGGATCAAGAATGCCTCTACCAACCATCCTCAGAACCTGATTCTCTCGCTGTTGAAGAAGATCAATAAGCCGGTTTCTGCTTTGCCGAGGCAGGATCTCATCTCTGGCAAGGTTGATCCGATTCAGACCATCAGGAATTCCAACTACGTTACGAAGATTGACTTAAGGGATGGCAAGGTTGAAATTGACCTTGATTGTAAGGCTATCGGCATTACGGAAGCGAGCGATAGTGTCGTCAAAGTCAATCTTTCCTTTGATACTTCCCTTGGTAAGATCACAGGTCTAACCATTGATGACTTACGCATCAAAGACAGGACCTTTGATTTAGCTCTTGGTGTGACGACCTTAGAGGCAAGTGCAGATGTTGCTTCTAGGGCTGAAATCAAGAAGACGGATAATGTCAAATATATCTCCATGGATGATGTTCCGCTCTTCTTAGAGCTTGGACTCAATACTACGGATAAGCAGGTCTTCACGAGGGATGGCAGGCTGAGAGTCCAGATTCCGGTTCTGAATGACTTTGTTGTTAAGGCAAGACTCTCTGCTGAAATCAACTTCGGTGATTCCACTAAGGGTGAGAAGACCTACTATAAGTTCTATATCAATTTGACGGACTATGATAATTCCTACTCTACTTCCTACTATTTCGATAGCAACTCAATGGTCGAAGGAAGTGAGACCTTAGATAAAGGCGAAGTCCTGATTGATTATGATGATGGTGCTTCCCGTTCGATCCGTTATGTCACGACGAATGAGTTTGTCAAACATCTTGGATACTATGCTCTTGGCTTTGGCTTGAATTATGCTAAGCAGGAATCGAGTGAATCCATCTATTCTATTAAGACGGAGCTGGTTGCTGCCTTAGATGGACTTAGCTTAGACGGAAAGAAGGAAGATACCGATACGCCAGATGCTAGTGAAGAGACCACTACGAAGGCCGATAAGGGTGGTATTATGGGTACTTCGATTCTTCCGGAGACAATGGTCAACTATGATAAGACCGGTCATAAGGACAACGCCTTCCATCTTGGACTGAATCTTTCTACGATTGACTTAGGTGTCACTGGAATCAATCTTGGCAATGATATCAATGTCGTTTTAGGTCACAGCGATAACTCCAGCCATAAGGGAACCTTTACTTCTCTCTCTGTCCAAGGCGAAGTTGTCTCGGTCTTAGACATTGCCTCGATTGGCATTGACTTAAAACTGAATAAGGTCGAAGGCTTTGTCTTAGATGATACTATTCAGGAACTAAATGGTCTCTATTCGGCTAAGATTGCAGAGAAGAAGTATTATCAGATCAATGACGATTCGAAAGTCGAGCAGAAATATCATCACGAATTCTTAGGTAAGGGAGGCTACTACTATCTCTTCTTCGCCGATAACAACACCTTAGACAATCCGACGGTTGCACTTATCGATAAGAAGTAGTCTTTCTCTCCTCATTTGAAAGGACTCCATGAAGAGAAAATTCATCCTTGCGTTTACTTCCGCCTGTTTCCTGATTGGTTTTGGTACTCCGTTTAGGTACCGGGAAAACCAGAAGGAAAGGCAGAATACTCCAAATCAGCATCCAGGGGAAAACAAAGTCAGCTGCTTTTTAAAGCAGCTGACTTCTTCCTCTTCTTTGCGTTTCCAGAATCTTGATCTGAAGATCGAGGGCAGGGATGTTCCTTTTTCTTTGCAGAGCAATGACTTGGCGGTTACTTATCTAGAAGACAATAAGAGTCTTTCTGGACATTTGAATCTGACGAGGGACACTCTGAATCTTCCTTTCGGTGTTTATCTCAATGAAAAGCAGGGTGCCATCGAATACGATTCCAAGATTTATAAGAGGAGCGCAAGCTCTCTTGGCGATAGGATTGGAGTTTTATCTTCTTCGGGACTGATCCATAGGGATACGGGCAGTGTCCTTGACTCTCAGAATACCTTAGATAAAGTCAATGAGATCTTAGGTAAGATCCAGGATGGTATCTATCAGTCGAGTGATGTTGTCTCTTCGATGGATGGAAGTCATACTTTTACCTTTGATACGGATTATGGAACCTTGGTCAGGGGTGCCGACAAAAATCTTCTCTTTACTTCGGTCTCGACTCCGAATGGTCTTTCTTTTGATAGCAAGGACGGAACGTCTAAGATTAAGGTTACCTTGAACGGAAACGGAGAGCAGAGTCTTAAGACAAGCTATGTCACTAGCTATGATTCTTCTCTTGAATCTGTGAATAGGGATGGTTTAGATCCGCTTTTTGTTACCTTTGTCAACAGGGCAAAGCATGCTTCCTTTGCTGCATCTCTTGATTTTACAAGGAAAGATACGTCAAACGCGGACTCTCTTGAAAAAGGCTTCCGGATTGATGCTCTTGCGGATTTATCGGATGCTCAGAAGGTTCAGGCGAAAATCAGTCAGGGAGATAGCAGCAATCCCTATATCAAAGGACAGGCAGCTGTCTATTACGAAAAAGAGAAGACATTTATAAATGTCAACAATCAATCCAAAGGACATCTGACGAACCAGAAGGTCAAGGATGTTATTGATGCTCTGACACATGTATCGAAGAGCAGTGATACGACTTCTTTGATTGAAAATATCTCTTCTCTTCTTTCGGACTGTGAGTTTAAGAAGCTATTGGAAGGCGATTATTCGAGGCTGACGAAGCTTGTCTCTTCGATTTCATCGAATAGCGATGGCACGAAAATCATTATTGATATTTCAGCGAAGGCATTTGGTCTAACCGATGATCCGGATGCTGTTTCTAAGATCACTCTTGATTTCCATAAAGACACTGAGAACAACGAAAATGAAATCGAGCAGATCAAGGTCGAGAATGTTCCTTTTAAGAGTGAGAATGTTTCTCTCTGCTTTAAGATTGATTCCTTTACTCCTTCTTTTGAGACTATTGATGAGGCAGAGTATCAGAGGACTTATGATGGTATTCTTCCTGCCATCAAGCAATTAGAGCCTTATCTGGAAAAGAAACAGTTTGGAAGGAATCTTTCCGTCGAGAGGATTGAAAAAGGCTATACAAACGAAGACGGCAGTTATAAGACGGCTGACTTTACTGGAGAAGCCAGGCTTGATTTGACCAAGGAGAACAAGCCTCAGATCGGTGCTTCTCTTGCTATCCAAGGAAGCGGATGCAAGAAGCATAACCTGGATGTCCGTTATCTAGATGATACTGCTTATAGGACGCTTGATAAAGCAAGGAAGCAGTCGATTACAAAGACGGAAGCTTCTAGTGTATTCGATGCTCTTTCCGAAGGTATTGCCAAGCTGACAAAATCGGATGATAACACACAGGAAGCACTGAATAAGATCCTGGATAAGTTTGCATCTATATTTTCGTTATCGAATGGATTAGATTTAGATACGCTCTTCCGTTTTGTCCTTGTCAAAGAAGAATCGGATGAGAATCAGCTAGTACTGGAACTCGATCCTTCTGTTATCGATACTTCTTTCCAAAAAGGAGGTACTCTGACAAGGAAGCTGGATGAAAACGGATTGACTTCTGTTTCTGTTCTTGGCCTTGGCTACGAGGATATTGTCTTTAATATCTCTTTGAACAGGAAAGACTATGTTTCCATTAAAGATAGGACCTATTTAGACGGGTCTGCACGCTTTAATACAAATGACTTTGTTGGTAAGGAAGTAAACCAATTCTCTTTCTTTATCACAGGATTGTTTGACCTTCTTCCTGGAAACGAAAAGCAGTTCTCAGCTGCTTTGTCTTTAACTGTCAAAGACAGGATTAATACTGACAGCTATCCTCTTGGAATCGACGGCAACATTAATTTTGATTATCTCAATAGTCAGTATGCTGGTGAACTGCATATTGACAGGGATGAGCATTCCTATGATCCTTCGATTGATTTCTATTATTCGAAGAACAGGGTTCCCTATCAGAACAATATCGAAGATAACCTCTGTGTCAAATACTATCATCAGGACAATAAGCAGACCGCAAAGGATACTTCTTATATTGGTGCTCTTAGGGGAAACAAGGCTATTGAGGATAGGACTAGTCAGATTCAGGAAATCAAGAAGACGAATCTTTTCTATGCTTATCTTGGACCGATTGTCCAGATTTATAACAGGATCATGGATAAGAAGGATGAAGTAGAGACAAGCAAAGGATCATCGACTCCGGATATTGTCTCCTTCCTTTCTCTGCTTGACGGAATTGACTCTGTCGATATTACTTCCGGTAAGATTCATATTGTCTTAGAGAACTCGCTTCTTAGCTCTTCCTCTTCCGGAACGAGCGATGTCATCAGGAGATATCAGACTACGAGTGAAACGGATTGGAAGATTACTTCGATTGAATTTGATTCTCTGATGATTTCAAGTGAGGAACAGGCGGATGGGTCTTTTAGTGAGACGAAGAAGCAGATTACGGGTTCTCTTTCTTTATCGGACCAGAATGTCGATTTTGATCAATATGCGAACACCTTCAATGATGACTTCAAAGGAAAGTCGATTGATTTCAATTCCCTTCCGATCAGGACATCCTTATTATTGAACGCGACAGACCAGAGTGATTTCTATCTAAGCGGTTCACTGAATATTAGTCTTAACTTCTTGAATATCAAAGGACTCAGCCTTGCTAAGATTTCAGCAAATGTTGTCGCTGGTATCCATGTTGAGAAAGGTACGAACGGAAATAAGGCAAATGTTTCCGGCTATGTCTGTATCGATACCGATGGTACGAAGACGGAGTTCTTCATCCGTCCCAAGACAGAAGACTGTTTCATTGTCAAACACTATTCGAAGGAAACAAAGGTCTGGCTGATTACACAGAAACAGAGGACAGCCCATATCGGATACTATCTTTTTGCTCTGGGTATGAACTTCGAAGCTGAACAGGGAGGCGCTACTGCTATTACTCCTCAGCTCGCTTGGAAGAGTTATTTGGTCGATAGGATTGAGAATCCTTCTGAGGATTCTGGAAGCAGTTCTACTAGCACGGATGGCATTGCTGGAACCAGGATTATTCCGGAAAAAATGGTCAAGAGCAGGTCTTATTCTGAACAGGATAAGAAATTCAAGATGGAAGCCGATCTTAGCTCTATTGATTTAGGAACCAGTCTTGTTAAGTTCACAAACACACTTCCGATTGAAGTGACTTATAGCACGGATGAGCAGGGGGTGAATAAACTCAGTACTTTAAGTAGGAAGCAGAACAAGGTTGTCCAGATTCTTGGTAATTTTGCGACTGCAGATATTGATTTCTCGGCAAAACTGAATTCTTCCTCGATAGATTTCAGGACGGGCCTTACGAGAGTGGAAGATTACTACTACTCGAAGACCGGAAACAAAGATGATTACTATGTTCTGACAAAAGTCACTCGTGAGCATAACTGGTGGAAGACCAATTATTGGATTACTGCTACCGGAACTGGTACATTACTTACGATTGGCGATAGTAACTCAACCCTTCCTGCTGTTGCATAAACGTGGATGAATAAGGCTGGCGGTGGTCAGCCTTGTTCTCTTTCACTTTTTCACTATAAGATATCGATTGTAAAAAAAACATTGATGGGCTTCTTATAGAGGAATTCTTATCAGGATTAAAATAGAGGAATTGAAGTTCACGAAATACGCAAGCATCTCTATTGATATTGAGGGCTTTTCTTTTCCGGATAAAGGACTTAGGACGCCGTGGGAACTCCCGTGCAGGTTCGTTTCCTGTACCCACCAGCACCATTCAAATTTGAAATTGGTTTGATACATGGTATCAGACCTTTTTATTTGCCTCATTTGATATTTTGTTTGTCTTCCTTTTATGAATTTACCGCAAAAGTTGGAAACAAAATGCCACAAAAGTTGGAAGTAAAATACCACAAATATTGGAAACAGAAGTTAGAATTACTATATAAAGCAAGAATCGCGGATAGCCTTTTAAAAGACAAATTGAACACATTCGGAGCAGTACTGATCATTGGGCCAAAGGGATGTGGAAAAACAACAACGGCAAAGCAGCAATCAAAAAGCATTATCGAATTTCAAGATGAAGAAAAAAGAGACCAATATTTAAGTACGGCAAAAGATGCACCGAGCATGCTTTTAATCGGAGACAAACCTCGACTTTTCGATGAGTGGCAAGATGCCCCTAAAATATGGGGAGCAATCCGTAAGTCAGTTGATGATGAGCAGAAAACAGGATTATATATTCTGACTGGTTCAACATCAAAGAATGTTCAAGTGGCTCACACTGGCACGATGCGAATCAGCACAATGAAAATGTACCCTCTAAGCTTATATGAATCTGAAGAATCCAATGGTTCCGTTTCACTGATGGAATTGTTCGACAATCCGGATTCTTTCAAGGGATGTATTTCCAATTTAACAATAAAAGATATTATCTTCGCAATCTGCAGAGGCGGATGGCCAACCTGTTTTAAAATCAAAAATGAAAGCAACAAATTAGATGTTGCCGATGATTTGGTATACCAAATTTGCAACAAAGATATTTCTTCTATTGATGATGTAAAAAGAAGTCCCAAGTTGACAAATGCGATTCTAAGATCCTATTCAAGAAACATCTGTACACTTTGCGACTAAAAAACAATCTATAAAGATGTCAAAACAACAAATGACACATCGGATAAAAGCATCGCCAATTACATTGAAGCATTAGAAAGACTTTATATCATAGAAGATATCGAGCCATGGTGTCCTGCAATCAGATCTAAAACAGCAATAAGATCAAGCAAAAAAGGAAATTTGATAGACCCATCAATTGCAGTCGCATCACTTGGAATATCACCCGAATACTTTTACACCGATTTCAAAACACTTGGTTTTCTATTTGAATCATTATGCATAAGAGATCTGAAAATCTATTCTTCCAAGATGCGTGGAGAAATGTCTTATTATCATGACAGATATGGATTAGAGGCTGACGGCGTGTTGCATTTGAAAGACGGGAGATATGCTTTGCTCGAATTCAAGTTAGGTTCAAGTGAAATCGACGAAGGTGCAAAACATCTCTGTGAAATCGAAAAATTGGTCAAAGAATACAACGAAACCGAAAAACAAATGCCATTGAGACTCCCTGATTTGAAGATTGTCATCACTGGAATGGAGTATGGTTATCGAAGAGATGATGGCGTTTTTGTCATTCCTATTGGGTGTTTAAAAGACTAGTGCTTCCTCTGTACTGAACCCCTAATATTGTGCTATAGTCCTATTTAAAGTCCAATATCAGGGGTTCAGTACAGAATGCCGGCATTCACAGGAAGCCTTCATCTATCTGGTCCAAGATTTGGGGTACACTTCACATTCCATACTTTTTCCGATTAGCTAAATAGGAATTTAGTTTTAGGTGCCAGTCATTACTCATAGGATTTGATTTTTCGTTAAACTGCCGATAAAACGCAGGTTCTTGAATCGGTGAAGTCCGTTTTCGATTTTTCATCTCATTTCGATTGTCTCCATGATCTCGTCGGCATCCGTCAATGAGGTGATGAACGTCATCTCCTCTCCCGGCCTTCTGTCTCTTGCCTCTCTTTTTGGGAGACCGTTCTGACAATCGATTTTGTCCCATGGCCAGCAACCATGTGCAAACCAAGGTTTTAAATAAAAGACTCTGCCAATTTCCGGTCGATAGGAAATGGTAGAGTCTTTGTTTGTTATTTCTTGTATATGGTAATTTTATTCCAATTAGCCGGAAAACCCATGTAAGTATACAATGTGGATTCTTCCATGGCTCCGTGAGTATTTAGATAATGACGAATCACACTTGTAAGGGCAGCCTTAAAGCGTTTGAAATCGTCATGGGGCAGTAAGTACCGAAATGCAATCACCATTGCAAACAAATCGTGTTTGCCCATGGAATACTGCGTGCCACTCTTGGGAATTCCCAACTTCTGATGCAGTGCGGTGTCTGGAATAGCGTCGCGAGTCTGATAGGAATAAAGGCGTTCGCCGTGGGCGCAGACATTGCGGAACTTGGTCATTACACCCAAGTATTGTTCAAGCTGCTTCTGGTTTACCTTTTCAAAATTGCGGGCAACCTTTGATTGGATGTCTTGGGTTGTGAACTTATAGAATTTTGAGAGGCAACCAAATGTTACACCATTGATTAGAACCCATAAGGGGACATTTCCATAAACCTGACGCTGATGATTGATATAAGGGTAATCGCTGTTACTGTTAGCAAGCTTAGCCAATGTGTCAATCAGCTTGTCGATACCATTGGCATATTTTCTGTTCTGGCTATAGTTTGCGGGATTCAGATACATCGCCTGAGATTCGCCATGCTTTTCTGTGAAGTGATAGGAAAGCGACGCACGGATATGGCGTTCAACTTTCAGTATGTACTTCAAAAACAGTTCACGCAGATTCTCGTCAAAATGGTACAGAGCAACAATATCTTCAAACCGAGTACCATCCTTATACTTTTGCGTGGTAGGGTTTTTGAAAGGTGTTTTATATCCACCAATCAAACTGAAATATCCTATCTGTGTTAACATTGCTTCGGCAAACGTATGATTCTCTATCAATAGATTTTTATCTTGTTCCAAATAGGAAATCTGTGCTTGAAATGTCAAAAACGGTTTTGCCATGGCAATGTCCTCCGGATATGAAAAAAGGGAGTTCCCGCAGGAACCCCCCTGGTCGCAGGCCACGCAGGTATCTGCAACTCGATCGTTAAACACTATACACAGAGAAATGGGATTTGTCAACCCCCTCAACTCGGTATATGGTTCAATGTTATGATATGCACGAAACAGTTCCTAGATAGACAAATTATAATCATTGGTCCAGTGAGAGGGGTTCAGTACAACCATGTCCATGGGGTTTTCTTTGCCAGAAATTCCTTTCGTTTCCTTTGTCGGATGCGTCTCCCTTATAAGGTCAAAGCGTAAAGCCAAAAGTGAATGGGCCACCTCAACCATATTGGGACACGTTTCGAAGATGACGGCGTATAAGGCAAAAGATGGATGGCAAATGAAATATGCTCTGACCAGCAAAATGAAGACGATCTTCAGGAACCTGGACTATGATGAGAAGAAGATAGACGGCTTCCTGAAGGATGGATTATCGAAAAGCATATAATTTCAGTGGGAGTTTACGTTGAATGAAAACAAGATTCAAAAAGCCTGAATCCTATGAGTAATGACTAGCAATTCAAGTTAGAAGCATATATAATCGAATTAAAGATTTAATTGTATATTGGGGGATTTATAAATGAAAAAATTCTTACTATCAATCATTCTTATTTTTTGTTTGCCATGCATGGCAGGATGTGGGACGGAAGTTAATAACGGCGAAACTAAGACAAAACAAGTCGTGAATTTGACAATAGATAATTATCAAGATTATTTAACAATTGAAACGACTCTTTACATCAGAGACTACATGACCAGTTATTATAACTACTTTCGTGGCGCACTTTCCTGTGCTTATTATGAAAATGTAATAATCGCTTATGATTATATTTCAAGTGGTTCAAGTACTACAACAACAGAAGAAACAATAAAGTTGAATGTAGGCGGATGTGGCTGTATTGTTACAAGCAGTTCAAGATATGGAGGCACCAGTTACGAAATAACCAATGTTTCAGGAACAATTACATACTGGATATAGCACTCTTACACATGGAAAAAGAACCACAAATCAACAATAGTCGTTACTCATAGGATTTGATTTTTCGTCAAACTGCCGGTAAAACACAGGGTCTTGAATCGGTGAAGTCCGTTTTCGATTTCTCTGGCTATGGATGAAAAAACTGTGGTTGGCAGATATCCAGATAATTCTAACGAAGTCAGGATTTCTGATTATTCTTATGACATTTATTCGAAGAAGTTACCGAATCTTGATTTTGATGGTGTATTGGAACAAGTGAGTTCCCTGATTCGGAGAAAAAAGAAGCTAGTTGTTGCCTTTATCCGACATTGGTGTCTATAAAGGATGAGAATGGAATGAGCTTGATGAGGCCAGTGTAAAGGCAAGAAAAAGGCTATACGCTTGACACAAACGGAGGCACTTATTATTACTTTCTTCCAGACACCTTGCTTGGTATGGCAGATCCGGAAACGGAGAAGAATCAGGAATACTATTGCTATTACCTATGGAACACAGAATCTAGTTAAAATCAATGACTCGCTTCGTAAAGCGGGTGGTATTCCTGCGAAGTCTTTTTGTGTTATCTGTGGTCTTATAAATACGGCTTATAAGAGAAAAGACGGAGTCTATATTGCTCCGATTCCATCGTTGAAACCATAGTCAAAAGTTTTGGTTGCAATAATCCTGGATTTAAATAGGCTCAATGCACAAAACAATGTTATTGTACCAATGTACTATGTTAGAATAGGGCTAGTGAGGTTTGAATATGAAACAGAAAAAGTTTGTGTCTTTGATGATGATTGCCATGCTCTTAGCTGGCTGTGATGGAAATAAGACAAGCAGCGGATCTGCTATTGCCTCTACGCCAAGTGCAACAGCTAAGCCAAGTGAGAAAGGGACAGAAGCAAAGCCGAGTGCAAGTGCTTCTACAAGCGAAAAGAGTCCGGTTGCTTCTTTCCTTGAGTCTCTTAAGACTGGTTATACAAGGAACTTCAAGCTCACGTATTCCAATACTTTAGAGAGTGTTGAGACAGAGGACGGGTATCTTAGCAGCGGAGACGATAGCTTCAGCTACTTTGAGCCTTCTTATGCTTTGAACGGAGATATCGTCTCAGAACAGATGGAATTCTATGAAAAGGGTGAAGGAGATAGCCTTCTTCTCTGCTATCTGAATTTCCATAATGAAGTAAAGAAGATTTCGTATCCGGGAGATGAGAAGTTCTCGAATTATGCCAACGCATTCCTTTCTGCAAAGGAAACGGACTTTACAAAAGACGGAGAGGGCTTCTCTCTTTCAAAAGGCTCTGCTTCCTTTGCTCTTCTTGCAAGTGAATTGAAGACGTCCAAAGAGAATCTTGAATACTTCAAGATCAATCTTAAGGACGGAGAAGATTCTTTCTCCTTCAAGATTAAAGGAAGTTCAGATGTCTCCTATGAAACAAAGCTTGCAGAAGGCACCATTCTGACTGGCCATGACAATGTTATCAAAGTAAAGCCAATGGAAGGCAGGGAAGATCCTCTCTTTGCCAAAGGCAGGGAATGGATCAATAACGGAAACTATAATAGGAAGTCCACCTTTTCCAAGTATGATAAGGACATCGGTGACTTTGTTCCTTCTGCTGTCTATGCAAGGGAGGCAGATAAGGAACACTCCATCGCTATCACTACTTATGATGGAAATGGAACCATGCTTGCTCAGTCCGGACTATCGAAAGCGGATAACGGAGACATCCAGTCTTGTATTGTCATCAATGATGAGCGTTATCCAGATGGCAAGGCAATCAAAGGAAACCTTTCTAGCGCTTTAATTGCTCCACAGATTTCCTCTCTCTTCTTTGATAAAACCTATACAAGGAACACGAACTCTGGACACAAGGTTGCTGTCTATCAGTTAAAAGATTCTCTCCCAGCTTATGTCTTCAAGGAAAAATTCAATTATCTGGATTCCTTTGCAGATGATTCGATGGAGAGGAAAGACCTCTCCATTGCCATCAGCGATGAAGCAGAAGACGAATTTATCCAGATCATCAATGAGAACCAGTCAAGAAGATATCGTGTTCTCTATTCTGACTTCGGTAAGGTTGAGGATCCAATCAGGTATTCCTCTATCAACGAAAACTGTGATGCTCTGACTTTCGGAGACTATTTCACAGAAGATAGTTTTTCTGTTTTGAAAGACGACATCTTATCTCTTGATGTCTTACAGAATATTCCTGCGTTTGGTTCTTACTATGCGAATGTATCCTTTATCCCAAGCTCAGAAAGCGATAGGAACCTCTTTGAAATTAAGACGACCCCAGTTACACAAAAGAATATTGTCTTAACCGATATCACTTCTCTTCGTACTTCTTATGAGGCAAAGCTTGTCGAAGCAGGATATACAAAGGTTGAGAATCCTGCAGAAGATGAGCTTGTCGATGCTTCTGACACTCTCTACAAGAAGACCGGTGTTACCTATACCGATGCTAACGGAGACGAACAGACCATTACCTTAGAGGTAGAAGTCTCTGTTGTCAGTGAAGACGATGGTCCGCATCTTGTCCTTTATCCGACTTGTGTTGAAGAGACAACAGAAACTACGGAATCGATTCTCTAGTAACAAAATAAATACAAAACAGCCAAGGCGCGTTCTCCTTGGCTGTTTTGTTTTACTAAAAATATCATTCACAAGCACCCTTGAATAAAGAAAAAAGGTTGTTTTAAAGCGGATACTATACTTAAAGAGTATGGATTGATAGGAATACTCGTTTACTATGTGTGGCCTTGAACATCTATTAGCAGAATAAATCGTGCAGGTTATAGAGGATGTAGTCCTCTTTACCTACCGGAATCTGGAAACCGGATTTTGAAAAGAAACCGAGTCTGTAATAGGTTAGTCCTGCCTTCGATAGCTGTTCTTTCTCTTCTGAAATAACATCCATTCCTACTTTTTCACTTGTGTATTTGCACTCGTAGAAGATTAGTCCGTTTAAGTCTTCTGTAACGATATCGAATTGTCCGTTTGTCTTTTCCTTTGGATTGTTATAGGTATAGGATCCAATGCGTGTAAAGAAGGGATTGAGTTTTCCTTGCCGGTTTTTCCGTAATAGATATTCTTTACAGATTTTTTCAAATATCATTGGGATATAAGTGGAATAGAGCTTTTCTTTCCTGTAGACATCAAAGAATCTATCTGGGGATAGGAAGGTTTTCTGTTCAATGTTTGGATAGATGATGTGGTAATAGAAGGAGATAAGGTTATCACTGAGCTGGTAGTAAGCTTTCCGCTTGTCTTTGTCGTTTAAGGCATGTTCTTTCTGTACATAGTTCCTATCTATCAAACGGGAGAGAAGATAGTTAATATCTGAATTCTTGACCTGGGAGCGGAAGACACTGTTGATATCCGTATAGGAGTGTTTTCCAGAAGCGATAATAGAAAGGAGAAAGGTTGCATTTGTAATCTTTGAACATTCTGTTTCAATGGTGGAATTGATTTCCCTTTCCAAAGGGGAAAAAGGATTCAGAAACAGTTTCTTGATATTTTCTTCCAATCCGATTTTTGGATCTATCCTTGCTAAGTAATAAGGAGTGCCTCCAAAGACACTGTAGTATCCGATTTTTTCTTCATCTGTGGCATCTGGATAGAAAAGGCTGCTGTCTTTGTAATCAAAGGAATTGATTTTCCTTTTTAGTGCAAAGCGTCCATGGAGAGGGTTTGCAATATCTATTAAGCTTGTCCTGATATCGACATAGGATCCGGAAAGGATGATTTTCCTTTTACTATCCTGATTATTATCCCTGAGTCTCTGGAGAAAGGAATCAATCTTTTCTCGGTCTTGGAGATAAGGATATTCATCTAAGATTAATAGGATTGGCTGCTTCTTGGAATGATAGAAGATTTCAGCTAAGACATCCGAAAAGGAAGGCACTCCTACCCTATGGAAATCTTTTATCTTTGATTTACAGACTTCAATCAAAGAAGAAGCGTTTTTCCTATCAACGTCTTTTAGGCATTGATAATAGATTGCACTTCCCTTGAAGTCTTCCCTAGATTTTCTTAATAAGCAGGACTTTCCTTGTCTTCTTCTTCCGTAAAGGATGGCTCCTTTTAATCCTGGAGCTTCATAGAAAGCTTTGAACGTTTTCAGCTCTTCTTCTCTTCCGTGAAATATCATCTTAAAGGCTCCTTTGACTGATAAAATTAACTAGAATAAATTCTACTAGAAAATATTCTAGTTAAAATTTGGAAATATAACAAGAGGAAAAGTACTGATCTAATAATGGGAGTGAGGAAATTTACATGGCTGCACAGAATTATTATGAGTTGATTAAAACGAAGATTGAATATTTGAAAGAAAACTATAAATGCTTAAGAAATAAAAAGGATGATTATGCCTTTTCTGCTCTTTGCGTTAAAGCGGATTATTATACGAATCCTGCCCTCACTTTTACGGATGTATTCAAAGAATACGAACAATAGTAGAAAACTTACTTTTTTATCATTAGTTAAAATTTTTGGGCATCTTTCTTTAAAGAACGCCTTATTTTGCATCTTGTATTGAATAAATTCAGTTCTTTGTAAATTACGATTTACCAAATCGTAATTTACAAATACTTCGCTGGGCTTTTTGTCAACAGGAAGCAAAGCAGACTCTCTTTCAGATTATGCTAATAGCCTTACACAAATTTATTTTGGTAAAACACGATTGACGAATAATATCAGAGCTATAAGCCCCATTTTTTGTTGGAATCTATATGGAACATAACGGAGAAAAGTCAAAATTCACTTTATAATATAAAAATAGCGATAGAATTAATAAAAAGAGGTGATCCTATGTTTGAAAATGAAAAAACTGAATTTCAGTCTCAAAGGAGTGAAACGGTTTATAAAGAAATCATTGCTTTTGCTAATACAGAAGGAGGTGTCCTTTATCTTGGAATGGATGACTTCGGTAATCCAATCGGAATAGAAGATATCGATGAGACCTACACGAGATTAACAAATGGAGTCCGTGATGCTATTTCTCCAGATGTAACAAGGTTTGTCCATTATGTGCTTCAAGAAAATAAAGTAATTCGGATTGAAGTCCAGGAAGGGACTTCCAAACCTTATTATCTGAAAAGAGGAGGATTAAAGCCTTCTGGTGTTTATATCCGTCAAGGAGCTTCTTCGGTTCCAGCTTCTGAGGATAGGATTCGTCAGAGGATCAAGGATTCCGATGGTGATGACTTTGAAGGCAGGACATCTAGGAATCAGGAACTGACGTTTGCGAAGAGGAAATCTGCTTTTTAGAATATCGGTATTGAGTTTTCCAATGAAAAGCAGATTGGGTTAGGATTCAGAAATGCAAGACGTAACCTGTATACAAATCTTGCTTTGATTTTATCGGATCAGTGTCCGTATACAATCAAAGTGGCTGTTTTTGAAGATGATGACAATCTGGATTTCCATGATTCTAAGGAGTTTACAGGTTCTTTGTTTGAACAACTGAGAGATTGCTTTGATTATCTTTCTTTATGGAACCATACGGCTTCTGTCTTTGATGGTTTAGTCCGGGTGGATAAACCGGACTATCCAAAAGAAGCTATCCGGGAAGCATTAAGGAATACGGTGATTCATCGGGATTATGGTTATAGCGGAAGCATTATTATTAATAGGAATGATAAACAGATGGAGTTTATCTCGCTTGGTGGATTGCTTCCTTTCTTATCTGTCGAGGATATCAAGACTGGAATCTCGGAATTACGGAATCCAAAACTTGCGCAGATTTTCCATCGTCTTCGTTTTGTGGAAGCCTATGGAACAGGTATCCGGAAAATCTTTTCCTTTTATGCTGGATGTCCTGTGCAGCCGAAGATTGAAGTGACTCCCCATGTCTTTAAGATGATCTTGCCAAATCAGAATACAGCAGAGAAGACGAGCAGGACAGATAGTGAGACTGAAATCAAAAACAAACCAATCACGAAACAGAGGAAGAAGGTCTTAGAGTATTTAGCTATTTATGATGAAATCGATGAGATGAAGCTACAAGAGCTTCTTGATATTAAGAGCACAAGAGCTTATCTGCTTACTCGGCAAAGGATTGAGAACGGACTTCTTCTTTCTATCGGAAGAGGAAAGAATAAGAAGTACAGGTTAAGAGATAAGAAATAGGAATAACCAATTTCATTTATAGAATCAAAAACCCCTGCCGGAAAAGGCAGGGGTTTTCGATTCCTTTACTTCTTTTCGTCGAAGCAGGGAAGGATGGAGAAGATAACTGCAATTCCAGAGAGGATGGAATAGAGAAGAACCTGGGAGTACTCACCATTCTGGAAGTTGAGGTCGTTGAATTTATCGGCGAAAATCGGAAGCGAGTAATAGATGACGACACCGAAGGCGATTGAGACGATGAGAGCAGAGATGAGCGGGAGATAAGACTGATTCAGGAAGAAGGAAGCAATGGAAGCAAGAACAGCTACAATCAACAGGATTAAGGCCATGGGTGCAAAGGTATGGGCGGCGAAGCCTTTTGTAATCGGACCAAGGATTGCGACAATCAGACAGAGCAGGGCTGCAATCAGATTGCCATAGGCGAGATAGCTTCTTTTGAACAGGACTGACATTTTAGTTTTCCTCCTTTGCTTTGCTCTCATCTTCTTTTTTGAAGAACTTATAGTAGGCATAGAATCCAGCCGAGGCAAGACATAAGGCTCCTAAGAGAGAGTCGATGACAATGACTGTCGGCTGCCACCAGCCGATGACATCGGAAACAACGGAATCGGTTGTTAAGCCGTTGATAAGGGTAGAGTTGACATAGTTGTAGTAGAAGCGATGGTTCGTCTCTTTCAGGACATTGTAGAGATAACTGTCGTTGTTGTCAGTGATTGCTTTTTCGATGGTGGTGGTACGACGTGCAAGACAGAACCTTCCAGTACCGGCTAATAAGGATTCGACTGTCGGAATGCGATCGTTTTCAGCACCAGAAGAGTCGGTGACTAAGATACCAGTGAACCCCCACTCCTGACGAAGGATGTTGGTTAAGGTTGTCTTTGCGACTGGGGACCTCTTGCATCCGATGCGGTTCCTAGCAAGCCTAGCTCCGCCTGTTTTTCCTTTGGTGAATGGAATTTCAAAGGCACGGAGGTTGAGCTCACGGGCTGTCTGTTCTGTGAAGAAGGTGCAGGCACCAGAACGGTTGGTTTCCTGCTCGTTTCCAAAGAGGTGCTTTGGAGAGGCAATGACTCCTTTTTCTGCCCTAGCCTTGGTTTCGGCTGCCATCCTGATACCAGTGAATAAACCATCTTCCGAAGAATACTCGAAGTTACGTCCTCCGTAAGGGGTACGATGGATGTCTAATCCAGGTGCCCATGCCATCTGTCCACGGGAGTAGATGCAGTCTTCTCCGTAGAAGGAACCACGCTTTGCCATCCTTTCGGTTGACCAAGTGGAAGAAGCCAGGTTCTGGATGTTGTAGCAGGTCGGCGATTCCTGATCTCCGTAACGGTAGTTCCTTCCGTATCCGTCCGGTCCATCGGCATTCTTGTTGGCCGGCTTTGTGACAGAGGTGATAGCACCCTGGCCTAAGGAGTCGGAGATAATCAAAGCCCTGTCGTGGAGAGAGAGCTGGGAGAGGAAGGTATCCCACTTTGGATCATCATAGTCGACGTTATGCCTGTCCTTGAACTGGATGGAAGCATCGACACCATTGATCTGTTCCTGAGTTAAGGCTGGTGTGTTGGCATCTTTTTCGTAGTAACGGGAAACCCTTGCCTTGGTGATCTTGTCATTGATGGTAAGAGCAGTCGGAGTGGTCGGGAAGGTACCTGCCCAGTCCTGGCGGGTGAGGTAGGTAACGGGGTCATCATCATAGAAGTCGTTTGCATCGGTTGCATAGTCATCCGTGAAGACGTTAGTAACCGTTGTATCGGTATAATGGGACTTCTTGTAAGTCTGAGTATCCCTTTCGGATAAGGTGTACTTATGGGCCTTGTCTTTGTTTCCAGTAACTTTGTTTCCGTTGAAGTCGACTAAGGAACTCGAATAGCCTTTGGCAGAGAGGATGTTGTTCAGAGCATCATGGGCATCATCACCGACAGAAAAGTAATAGTCACCGGCATCGAGGATGTAGCTCTTTGCATTGTGGCAGTCATAGGAAGCGGTAAGATAACGGTCGACGGTGATCTTCCTGGTCTCGGATTCACCTGCTTTTAAGGTCTTGGTCTTACCAAATCCGACAATCTGGACAGCAGACTTTTCGACTTTGTTTGTCCGGTCATAATCGGTATACGGAGATTGCCTATAGAGTTCGGCAACGCTCTTTCCGGCAATCTTACCGGTGTTCTTCACCGTGACGGTTGCTACATACTGGTCGTTTGCCTGATCATAGGAGAAATTCTCTAAGGTCTGACTAAAGGTTGTATAGGATAAACCATGTCCGAAAGGATAGCTGACTTCATCGGCATAGTTCCAGGTGCTTCCTTTGGAAGCGAAGGTTTCGACATCCGAAGTGGCTCCATAGCGGTTTAAGATACTGTCTTCATAACGGGTCTCATAGTACTTGTAGCCGACATAGATGCCTTCGGTGTAGACGATGTATTTGGTACTATCGCTGCCTTGGAAGGTGAAGTCGCCGAAGTTTGCCCTAGCTGGAGCGGAAAGAGAATTGGTTGCATAGGTGTCAACTAAGCGTCCAGAAGGATTGGCTTCTCCTTTTAACAGAGAGGGGACACCAGCTAAGCCGTAGCGGCCCGGTTCTCCAATCCACCTGATGGCATTGACTCCATATTCTTTCAATTCGCTGACTTCCCTCGCATTACCGGAGTTGATTAAGACGATGGTCTTCTTGAATCCAGCGTTCTTGATCCTAGTCAGCCTGTCTTTCTCGGACTGATGGAGAGAGAGCTGCGGAACACCTTCCGCATCTTTCTTGTTGAAGTCCTGTCCTTCTCCCGAGTCACGGGAGAGGACAACAATGGCAGCATCCTTGTAGTTATGGAAACTCTGCTTGATGGAATCGGTATAGAAGGAAGCCTGTTCTTCTCCGATGAGGGAGGTCTCTTCTTTAGCGCCTTTGACTCTCTTTGTCGAAGAGTTGGCATAGGCGTTATAGAGAGTCTCGTTGATCTTAAAGCCAGAATCTTCCCTTGCTTTCTTTAAGGAGATAGCAGAAGCAGCAGAGACAATACCGCCACCAGCATGGGATTTATAGATCCTGTCATAGGAAGCACGTCCAAATAAAGAAATGTTCTTAACAGCAGAATCGAAAGGAAGGACACCATCGTTTTCTAATAAGACAGCACCTTCTTCCCTTTCTTCTTTGCAGTAGGCGATCTCATCCGTAATGAGCTTGTTGAGGTTCTCAGCGTTGAGTTCACCATAGCTTGAGGCATAGACCATAGAACCGTTTCCGGAAACGGTTCCACTCTCAATGCCTAAGAACTGGTTGATGGAACCAGACCAGTTGAACCTTTGTACAGTGACACAGGTACCAAGGATACCAAGGGCACCGGTGCAAGCGGCAATGCCGCGGAATAAGTTTGCTTTTTTCATGTTGAGTATTATGCTTTCTTTTCTTCTGGCGTATAGTTGACATTCTGTCCTAGAGCGAACTTAGCGTAGGACGTATATTGAATCGTGCCTTCGAAGGAAGTATCACAGGTGAAATAGGATTTGATGGCCTGTCCTTTTTCGGTGCAGTTGAAGTAGAAGGAGAACTTCTTTGTTGTGGCATCCGGTACGGCGTTGAATTCGTAGGTGGTGTACTTCACCTTCTCTAAGTCGGAGTCGTAGTCGACGGAGGACTGGACGTTTAAAGTGACTTTATTAGAAGAGTCGATGGTCCAATATCCGTAGAAGAGCTCGAGAAGCTTATAGGTTGAGTTATATTTATCCTGTGCTTCTGTTCCAGTAGAACCGACCCTTGAATCGAACCTGTTTGGAATTAAGATACAACGCTCCCATCCTTTGACAGAGCCGTCTTCGTATAAGTTCAACAAGGTCGGGAAGTAGTTGGCGAAGCCATGGTTTTCCGCTCCGGTCTTATCGTTGACGAACTGGTAAGTGACTTTCTTTGTTTCCCAGTAGTCATAGTAGCCTTCGGTTCCTGCCGGTGCTTCTTCGTTGACATAGAGGGAGTCATATTCTGGGTATATCCTTTCTGCCCAGGACTTCTTTCCTGCATTTGAGGATGAGACGTTGGAATCGACATTCTTGCCACAGCCTGTCACAAGAAGTGAACCGGCTAAGCAAAGCATCAGTTTCGTAATGCCTTTCATTTGTTTATCCTTTCTTTTCTGTCTGTCTAAGGGACCTGCTTGGACAATGGCCGGCTTCCTTAGGGAAGGTCCATTCCCTAGGAAACCGGTTACCTAGAGCTTAGGGGAAGAAAAGAAAGGATAAACCAAAAAAAGCGCAGAATTGAGATGAATCAGCGTAACTTTAAGACAAGTTTTTCTTGAAATGGAAGCGATTACATAGAGATAATGTATAATGATTCCAGAAAGGAAAAACAGGGAAGAATGTACAATATCGCGGTGGTTGAAGATATTGATTCTGATGCGAATGAACTGATTCAGGCATTGAATCGTTTTAGCAAAGAGAAAAAGGTTGCTATATGTGTAAAACGCTTTATTAGCGCAGATTCCTTTCTTTTCGAATATGAGAAAAAGTACGACATTGTCTTCATGGATATCAGGATGCCTGGGACAAATGGAAGGGATTCAGCGGCTAGGCTGAGAAAGGTGGATCAGGACATTGTCCTTGTCTTTGTTACCACGATTGCCAGAAGGGCAATCCGTGGATATGAAGTCAATGCGCTTGACTTTATTCTGAAGCCGATTGAGTATCCAAGTTTCTCTTTGAAACTAGAGCGTGCCTTTTCTGTTGTTCCGAAAAACAATGAGAAGATCATCCTTCTGAATCGACGGGATGGCAGGGATCGACTCAAAGAGAGTGAGATCCTTTATCTTGAGGTTGCCAATCATACGGTTGTCTATCACTGCCTGAAGAAAGATATTGAAATTCATACCTCCTTGAAAGCAGCAAGGAGTGATCTGGATGCTTCTGTTTTCTATAAGTGCAATAACTGTTATGTCATCAATAGGAACTATGTCACTCGAATTGAAGGATATAGTGTCACTCTGAATGGAAAGATTACTCTGCCAGTCTCTCATCCCAAGCGTTCGGAGTTTGTGAAGGCGTTTCATCGCTTTGTTCAAGGGGAGTAAGGGTATGTGGCGGTATTTCTATTCTCCGTTGATTTTTGGAACGACGTTCTTTTTGGGTAGGTTTTTCCCTCTTTGGTATCTGAGGAAGGAGAATACCAAGAAAGAAAAAGTCTTCTTTTTCTCTTTCTTTGCTATTGCCCATTATCTGATTATTTTTCTCTCTACGTATGTAGATGGAGTTCTTTTGTCTGCTTTTGATTTCTGGAGTGATCTCTTTTTCTTAAAGTATGCACTGATCTACTTTGTCGATAGGAGGATCAGGAAAGTGGTTGGTAAGACCAACTGGGCAACGAGTGTCTTTATTGTCAATATCGGACACTGCTTCCAACATTCCTGCCAGTATTTCTATCAGATTATTACCTTATTGTCAGGTATTGCCAGGTTCTCTCTGTCTGGTGCTTTGATCCGTGTTGCCTTTAGGATCGGATATACCTTGATTTTCTATCTACTGACTCGAAAGCGGCTTCGGAATATTGATAGTGCAAAGATTAAGCAGAATAGCTTCAGGGTGTTTTCTACTTTGATCATTGTCTTCTTTACGATTATTGGTAACTCTTATTTCTGGACGATTGCGTCTAAGAGCGATGTTGCTCTCTACTTTGAACTCAGTATTCTGGTCTTTACTGGTTTTATTGCAGTTCTTCTGATTGCATGGCAGATCTCTATCCTAAGAAATGTAGAGAGGGAAGCCGATCTAATTACAGTCAAAAAGAGGATTCATGAACAGAAGTCCTACTATGAACGTGAAAAGGCAGTTATGGATGCTTTGAATATCAAATCCCATGATCTAAAGCATCAAAGGAATAGTATTAAGACACGGATATCCCAGGAAGACTATGATGAGATGGAAAAGAGGATTTCTTCTTATGATACGTTCGTTAAGACCGGAAATAAGGCAGTGGATATCATTCTCACGGAGAAGGAGATCCTTTGCCAGAGCAAAAATATCCGCTTTACGGCTAGGATTGACGGAGAGAAGCTTTCGTTTATCCGTGAGAATGATATCTATGCTTTGCTCGGGAATATCCTTGATAATGCTATTGAAGCAAGTGAGAAACGGAAAAAGGATGAAGAGAGAGTAGTCAGTATCTCTACGATATCAAAAGAAGGGTTTATCCGGATCCATGAGGAGAACTTCTTTGACGGAGACTTGATCTATGAGAACAATGTCCTTAAGACGACGAAGCAGAACAAGCTTTATCATGGCTTTGGTGTGAAGAGCATTAAGCTGATTGCGGAGAAGTATCACGGGGATGTCTCTATTTCGGCTAAGGATGGGAAGTTTATCTTAGATATCCTTTTCCCAATTCAGAAGTAAAATCTGTCATCCGATAAAGAGATGTATCTTAAAGAAACAAAAGCTTTTCTATAACTTAATTTGAATGAATGAGATGATTCTTAGAAAACACAAAAAAATTTGGGTCAAATAAATTTGTGTTAAAGAATAGGCATATTCCAAGATATGGAATCTTCTACTTAACTTCTTCGTAAGATGCTTTCTTAGATTACTATCTTTTGTTTCTCAGAACTTTTGCATAGGGAAGTATCTTTCCATTATGTTCTCTTTCTATAGCCGGATAAGGATTTCCTGTTCCGTTTATGTTGAATCTTGTAACGGACAAGATACATCCGTCTGTTTTTCAGATAATATAAAATAGATAGAATATAGATAGTTTTTGTCAAAAAACTATCGAAAAATCTTCTATTTTTTTTTTTTTTTTTTAAAAACGGCTATGTTCTTCTTTAATTCAAAACTTAAATTGACATATTTCGGAATGAGCCCTATAATTGAACAAACCTTTTAACATTAAGGTTACCTATCTATTCTTTAGTAGGTATTTGTTGGAATTATTCCTTCTTCTATCCTCTTCTCTGCTGTCTCTGTTATTGTTTATGACAAAAATAAAACGTTGGGTATTAGTCTTATCTTCTGTCACGGTCGGCTCCCTCAGGAGCTCTGGCTTTGCTGCGTGGAAGATTTCGAACTCAATTAAGAATGAGACTTCCTTCGATGTTAATGCGGATGGAGATGTGACAGAAGGCGGCAATAAGAGCTATATTGCACTTGATACTACGAAAGGTTATAAGAACACAGGCATTGAGCTTCCCACAATTTGTGAAGATGGTTTCTATGGAGATGCTGTTTATGCACCAGATTCTTCTTGGGGATTAAATTCCTCTGTTCTAGGTTACCCAATTGTCAGTACTGGTTTTGTTAAGGTGTATTTAAAACTAGGTTATCCGCATGGGAACATGCTTTTTACGCTGACTGGTTCTCATACTCAGCCTATTGCTAATATTTATTGTGAATATAGGGGAAAAGATCCAGAAGTCCGGAAAAACGGAAGCACTTGGAATATTGACTCGTCCAACTTTACAAAAACGAAAAGCCCAACACAAAACTCGTATGATTTTGATGGAAAAATAGATGTTAGCTCCCTTTCCAGCGAGAGTTCTGTTGACCTCTGCTTGATTTATAAGGCTGACTTATCAAGTGCTAAGGATGTCAAATCTTTAGCTAACAATGCTTCGGCTCTTTCATTTTCATTTACCGCATCCTTTTCTGATGATTCTGTGGCAAAGGAAACAAAGGAAACATTATGAAAAAGAAAAATGTTTCTCTTCGTCTTAGCATTGTTCTTATAATTGCAGCTTTCTTTTTAATGGTTCCTGTCAATGCCAAATGGATTATCAATCGCCCTGCTGATTGTACGGGATCTGTCAGTCCATATAAAAAACAAGAAGCAACAGTTGTCGCATATGTGGATTCAGACACACTTGAAAACAAGTATACGAGTGTAGAAGCGGCTCTTGCTGCTGCCTCAAAGAAAAATGACGGTCAGAAGCATCAGGTTGTTGTCATTCCAGGCACAGATCCTGTTATTAAACAAAATTGTGTTGTATCGAACAATGTCGAGCTTGTTGTTCCTTATGGTAACGCCAAAAGCCCGGTGACTCAATTTGCGGGTGTCGTCAATTCGAATTTTGCCTTGTTAAACGCTTCTCCTGATTGCATCCTCACTATTGATGATCAGGTGAAAGTCTTAGTTGATAATGGAGGTAAGATTCTTGTTAATGGACAAGTTGGAGCCAATTCCAGCAATCCAGGTCTTTCTTCGGGAATCGGTAGGACTACTGGTTGTACTTTTGGGCAGCATGCAGCTATCTATAGGAGTTCAAGTTCTTCCATTGAAATCAAGGGTGGAAGTATGGACTGTTGGGGACTTATTCGAGAGGTGACTAAGTCTGTAGATTATCTTGATCGTGTTTCCTACAAATTGACGGATGGATTGAATAGTTCTTCAAATAGCTCTCTGATTTCTGTTGATGGAGGAACAATTAATCTTCCATTCACTGTGTATGATTGGCAGGGTGGTGCCGCATCTGTTAGGATGGTTGCTGGCTATGATAATACTACCAGTACAATAGTTAAAGGGGCAGCTGCTGCTGACGCTGTGACAAAATCATATATTTTTCCTATGGAAAAATTTGATTGCCCAAACATTTATCCAAAGATGGCTTTCTCTAATAAGGCAATCTTGGATGGAAATCTTTCGGTATATATGGATAATTCTGTTCAGCTCTTTGTTAAGCCATTAGTTGCAGAAACAGGGTTGATACAGTACACAAGTGGAACTATTTACTGGGATTTTGAAAACAATCACAATAAATCGGATAAAATCAAATATCTTCAACAATTGGACAATCACAAAACATATATAGAATGTTCACAAGTTGACGGGTCAATAGGATCAATGTCGGTAAAACTAACGGTTAGTAGTATTTCTAAAAATGTAGACACTAGTGATTATTTCCTTCCATTAGGCTCTCAGTTTTCAATCACTGTCGGAAATGGTTCTTCATTTGATGTAAGCAATAAAATTGTGCTTTTCCCTGGGTGTGACTTTTTAGTTGAAGAGGGCGCAGCTTGTTCTTTTTCCGCCGATGCCTGTGCTCTTTATTCTCCCAGTGAATCGGGGACATTCTCTATTAGAAGCCTTGTTTCCAGTATTCGGAATCGTTCCTTTTTATCACCTTTTTCTGGATCTTGCACTATTGTTAATCACGGTACTATAACGTTTTCGGGCAGAAATGGCTTTGGTGGTAACATTGTTGGAAATCAACCATCAAAATCTCCGCAGTCAAAAGACGTAGCTGTGTATCTTCCCCAATATAACTCAAGCGGTGCTTATGATAAGATACAAAGAGCAAAGAATTTCTATAAGTATAATGGCAAAACAAGGTGAGCATATGAAAATGACTAGAAATCAATGTTTGGGTTCTATCCATATTGGGAATAGAGGGGCTACTGCTTATATGCAATGTAGAAATAGCAGAGATGGGGATTATAATATCTTACCTACCGCTATTCCAATACGGATGAGGATTAGGAAGATTATGGAGGATGAGTTCTACTATCATGAAGAATAAATTAATTCTGCAGAGAGGGTATGGTGCTGGGAAGATATAGGAATATTTATATTTATATATTAGTGCTGTACTTGGTTCTGCGTCTATTGGATGATGTAGGGATGTGTTGTTGAATAATTTAGCTTAGTCTAAAGAAAGGAAATTAATAGATTATGAAGAAATTAGGTATGAAGAAGGTTTGGGTTCCGGTTATTGCCTTATGTTCTGTCGGACTTATTGTCGGCACTGGCTATGCTGCCTGGACGATCACGGGTGGTAACAATAAACAGGAGAAGACTGGCAATAGGAAAGCAGATATTGTAACTGATAAGCATGTCGACATTAAGAACCTTAAGTGGTTTGAAGGAACAAACACTGCTGATTTCACAACAGATGGTATTTCCAATCCTGAAGTTTGCTTTGGATGGAAAACTCAAGATACAGGGGTGAACGCTTCTTGGCTTCAAAACAACAAGAGTGCAGAGTATGAAGAAAAAATGGAGTACACTCTCTACTTTGAAATCGATAAAGGAAAGGATGCTACGAGCATCACTCCTACTGCCACCTTTGAATATACCGATGTTACATTACCAGGTGAAAACAAAGGTATCTTCGCAACTTGTGTGGCTGACCAGTTGATTGTTGCTCCAACAAATGATGAACTCGCCCCTAAATCTGCTTCTGTTGAGGGAAAGGATGCCTATTACGTTAATGTTGTCTTTAAATGGGGCTCACACTTTGGTGGGGAAAATCCGATTAATCACTATAACGGCTTAGCTCAGCCGGATTATTCTGATGCTGCTGTTTCTCTTGGCAAACTCGCTAAGTTCAATGGAAATAATGTTACATTCAAAGTAACTATCGAAGCAACTGCAACTAAATAATCGATTATGAAAAAGAATTTCTTATTTGGATTAATTGGAGCTGGTGCTCTGATCCTATCGGGTAGTGTTGGTTTCGCAGCATGGACGATTAAAAATTCAACTGATTCTAAAGAAGATACTAATTTGAAAATCACTGCAGATGCTACTGTTAATGATGAAAATCTCCAGTTAACAAAAAACGAATGCAAATGGGATGAAAATTCTTCTGTTAAGTTTTTGCCTGTTACGAAAACTGGATTAGCTTTTTCTTGGCTTTCTGCTACTGGTGCCCAGTCTACAGAACAATTAACTGCCACATATACAATCGCAGGAAAAGGAGCCCCCGCTAGTGGTACGGTCACAATCAATGCTACATTTGAGGATACTACTACGGCCTCAACCGATGTGAAAACATATAGCGAACTCAGGAATCTTGGAACTAACTCAGAAACCCATGAAAAAGGAATTGTGGGAGAACTTCCGAAACCAATAATCGGAAGTAATGGTAAGGCGAACACTGGTTCTGTTAATGCCGGAACAGATGGCTCTTTCACAGCTTCTATCTCTGTGACTTTTAGCTGGGGTGCTGTGTTCGGGGGGAAGAATCCTTATGAGTACTACAATAGTAAACCCTACGAATATGGTTTGGCTACTGAGGCTAAAACGAACATCGAATATCTTGCTTATCTCCCGAAGTGCTCGTTTAAACTTACGGTCAATGTTAAGGCTGCTTAAAGAATTAAAAGGAAAATCAATAAATTATGAAAACAAAAACTAAACTTACGATTGCTGTTGCTAGTGTCTTATCTGTTGCTGCTTTAGCTGGTACTGGTTATGCAGGCTGGGTTATTTCTCAGAACGCTGAGGATAAAGCTAACGGAAATGTCCTTGTTTATAATGTTAAGAATAATGCTGTTGATATGACTACACCCGCATTTGTCGACGAAAAGAGCAGCATTATTTGGGGAAAAGACATCAACGCCCCGAAAACCGCTACTTCCTGGTTTTCTTGGACTGATGATAGCGAAACTAAAAGGGAAGAACAATACTTTACTCCTAGTGTTACATTTGAAATAAGCAATAAGGATACTAAGGATTTCAAACAACCTATTGTTGAGGCGGCTTTAACTGTTACAGATGTTGATAGTAAGTATGAAACCTGTCGTGGTGCGCATCTTATCAATGGTCCGGAAGCGGGTGTGACTCAGAAATTTGATGTTAATAATTCAAATACTGGACTGAAAACGACAATCACTCAGCAGACGGATAAGCAGAATACGTTTGATGTTACTCTTTCTGTAGGTAGTGATATCTTTGGTTGGGGATCTCATTTTGAAAATAAAAATCCTGCTTACTTCTATAATGCACATAAGGCAACTGATAAAATTGGTGATACTGAGAAAACTTATTTTGACGATGCCAACGAATCTATGACTGCAATCTATGGTTTAAATGGTGTTACTTTTGAGATTAACATCACTGTCAGCCACGCCAAATAAAAAAGAAAAGAGAAACAAATTATGGCTACACGTACAAAGAAATCAGGACAGCGTAAAGCATTTGCTGTAGGTATTGCTGCTTTTGCTTCTGTTTGTCTTATTGCTACAGGTTTTGCTGCTTGGGTCATTTCTGCTAAAGCAGAAAAGAAAGAAACCGGCAATGTCAATATTGGCAAGGTTTCTACTGCCGATATTAAAATTGTTGTTAATCAGGAAAAAGAGAATACTGGCGTTCTTTCCAGCGAGTATGGTTTTTCTTTCAATCCTCAGAAAGATGATGTCACTGGCCGTGTCCGTAATGATGGAACGAACTTTGAAAATCTCGGCTTTACTTTAACTGGAACTGTTGGTCCTCAGCGTTTCGTTACTTCTTTTGTTGTGCGTCTTGATATCGGAAAACAGGGCATGGAAGATGGCAAACAGGTATGGGTCAAAGATGATGAGGCAAACGCTCGTTTCGAAGCTGCTGCAGTTAAGAATTACATCATTCTTCCAGATTGCTTCAATAAAGATATAGATCTTAAGACTGTTTCTAGTGACTATACTGAAGCGGCTGCTGATGATAATGCCGTTGCTTCTTTCAAGCATGATATCAAATTTGGTTGGGGCACTGCTTTCAATAAAACCAATCCGGGCCTCTTCTATGATTCTGATACTTCTATCCCTGAAGATGGAAAGAATGCCTCCGATGAAAAGGTTACTAAGACTCTTAATGATTTCTATACAACGTTAACTAAAAAATCAGGGGAAGATGCGAAAGAAGACGTTGATTATAAATTCCTCATTACATTAACAGCTGGTACGGATCAGAAAGCCTAATCCTACATTTCGTATATCCGTTGTCGTTATAAGGTTCATTCAAGGTGTACAAGAAATACAGATATCATAAAGTCCATCATAAGAACTGGGTTATCTTTGCTCTCGTCTTTATCTCTACCAGTTTAGTGACTTCAGGTCTTGCAACCTTTGTTGTGGCACAAGCCAAGAAAAACGAAGAACAAGGCGAAGTCAAAGTGGGTGTTGTGAACGACACTCACGTACATTTTGCTGACCTTCAATTTTCCTATGACCCGAATAAGAAAGATGATGAACTCTATAAAGATAAAATCACCTTTGATGCAGATGAAAACGATAACTCTGGACGTGTCCAGCATGACACTTCTTATGGTAAAGAACATAGGACGGTTACCTTAACTGGTAAAGTCGGTCCTAGGACCTACATTAATACCTGTACCTATCAGTTCTCAATTCCACAGTCTGTTCAGGATGCTATTGATGCTGAATATATTCAGTTAGCGATGCCGGATAACGGAGACTATGATGCTTCGAAAGACTACATCAAGGCACCAAGAGATCTTGTCACTGGAAAAGCAGATGCGGAACACGATGAAGCATCTTTCTCGGTAACCTGCGGATTTAGATGGGGTAAGTTCTTCAACAATGAGAACCCATGCTTCTATTATGATGATACGAGTGAACATGGCGGTGCTAGTAAGAGCGATAAAGAGGTTGTAGACGAGAGGAATGAATTCCGAAGAGTCATGTACTATGGTAAGAACTCCACGGAACAGATTCCGGAAGACAATTCTAAGCTTCCGAAGCTTGAGTTTACGATCACTCTGACGGCTAAGACGAGTCTATCTTAAAGGGAGGCGAAATCATGTTTCTTGCATTAAGTCTTTCTAAGAATGATCTGATTGCCCTTAGGATGACTGCAGTTGTCTTATTGATTGTCTGCGGTGCCTTAACCGGGTTCCTGCTGTACTACAAGAAGAAAGCAAAGGATGAGGCAGTGAAAGGAACTCGCACCAGCGAGTTCCTTTCGATGCTTCTTGATACGAAAGATAAGAAGCTGATTAAGAAAAAGAAGAAAAGAAAAATCATATCGAATGTAATCTTCTACTGCTTATTGGTTCTCTTTATTCCGGTCTTTATCTATGCGGTATCCAATCGTATCACGAATAACAGAAGGCCCTTTGGTGATAAGAGGGTTAGGGTTGTTGCTTCTGGTTCTAGGAGCTTCAAGAATGAAGCGAATAAGGACTATCTAGAAGATGAGACATTGAGAAAAGAATACAATCTGGATAATCAATTCAGTAAGAATGATAGGATCATTGTCTCAAAGCCTAAAAGTGATGCTGATATCCATTTATATGATGTTGTCGTATACGAAAACGAAAAGACGAATAGGACGATTATTCATCGAATCATCAAAATTGATGATTCGACTGGTACCCCTCATTATTCAACAAGAGGGGATGCCAACAATGCCGATGATGGTTATGATCTAACCTTTAAAGACATTGTTGGTGTCTATACGAATAAGAAGATTGATAAGATTGGTGCTGTTGTTTTGTTCCTTCAATCGCCGATTGGCATCAGTACCTTTATAGCTGTTCTTTATTCCAGGATCAGGATTGATCTTGTCTCCAATTCCAGGGATAAGGTATCCGATGAATATGTTTCCAAGCTGAAACAGAGAGTGAAGTTCCCGGACTTCGAGATTAAGAAGGTGACCTTCTATCTTGAAGATGAGAAGGTCACCTTGGATAGTCAGGGAAACAGGGAACGGATAAAAGAAGAGTATTCTGGTCCGATCAGGGAAGTCTATGAGGAATGCGGTAAAGAACAGAAAATCCTGTTCGATAAAGAGGAGAAGCAAAATGCCTGAAGAAAAGAAAGAGATGGAGACGATGGCTGATAGGCTGAAAGAAGAACCGAAGAAGGAAGAAAAGCCTGTTAGCGAAGAGGTGAAAGCTGAGGTTCAGCCTTCTTCCGAAAAGCCTTCTAACGAAGGAAAACATAGGAAGAACAAGAGGAAGAAAGCAAAAGCAGACCGTCCTGTCAGGAGTGTCAGCAACTGGTTTGCCTTTGGCTTAGCGAGGCTTTATGCCTTCTTCCTGATCTTTGTCGGTCTCTGCAGGGATGGCAGCAAGGATGCTGTCATGGGCGGAGCTGATAATGCTATCTATCAGTTTGCAGTCGGACTTGGTAGGAAGCCTAGGGTTCCTGGACTTTCTGCAAGGGTTGTCCTTGTTCTTGTTGCCTGCTACATTGCACTTCTTGTCTTTGCTCTTGGCTATGAATACCAGTACAGGAAGAGGAAGAACAAGAATCCGTGGGGTGTTAACGCCTTCTCGATTTACTTCCTTTCTGTCTTTGTCTGTGCCTTTTTAAGTATTGGTGTCGGTATTCTGATCCAGACTCCGATTACTACTTCGAATATCAGGGGATTACTCACCTATATTGGAAACTGCAGGGCTGTTTCCTTAAGGATCTATTCTTTCCTTGCTCTCTTCATCGGTGCTATTCTGATTTCTGTCTTTACGCTTTATAAGTTAGTTACCAGAAAGAAAAACGAAGATGTCGATGAAGATGATTCTGTCAAAGACAACGACATCACTTCCGATAGGCTGGAAGCAGCCGATGCCGAAGGCAATGTCACCTCTGCCGGTGACATCTCTGCTGCCTTTGGCGGCAACGGAAGCGGAAGCACTTCCTTAGAAGAAGCTACTATCAAGGAACGGGAACAGGTCTTCCCTGGCTTATCTTCTCTCGATAAGGTCTATAACGGAGTCAAGAGCAAAGATAATTCCATCATTGATAATTTGACTCTTCCGGATCTGATCACACAGTTCCGTAATTATCTTGCCAAAGTCGAAAAACTTTATTATTCTGCCGATGACTTACGTACCTTCGTTGCCGGAAGGACCGTCTCTCACTTCTCCATCCTGGAAGGTAGGTCCGGTACTGGTAAATCCTCCCTTCCTCGTTTCTTCTGTAAGTTCGTAAACGGAGAAGTCGTCTTCCTTCCTGTCCAGGCTACATGGCGTGATAAGACCTCCCTTCTCGGTTACTTCAATGACTTCACTAAGACCTACAACGAAACCGATGCTCTCTTAAAGCTCTACGAAGCCAACTATAATCCAGATAAGATCTACAGGTTCGTCCTCGATGAGAGGAACATCTCCCGTGTCGAATACTACTTCGCTGACTTCCTCTCTACTCTCGAATATCCTGAGGATCAGTGGAAGATCCGTGTCTATCAGCTCCCGTATGGATTCATTCCGCCAAGGCTCCTTGGTGAAGGTAAGATCAAGATTGCTCCCAACAGCTACTTCGTCGGTACTGCTAACCAAGATGAATCTACCTTCGCTATTGCGGATAAGGTCTACGACCGTTCTGTCACGATGGACTTCAATGATCGTAATGAGCCCTTTGTCGTTGAGGAGGATGCTAAGAGCATCCACCTCACCAACACGCAGCTCACCACTCTCTTAGAAGAAGCCAAGAAGAATCAGGATAACCAGCTTACCAAAGCCGATAGGAAGAAGTTCGATACCGTTGCTAACTACATCGCTGATAACTTCTCGGTCGCTTATGGTAACCGTATCTTGAACCAGATTGAGAACTTCGTTCCTGCCTTTGTTGGTTGTGGAGGTAAGAAAGAGGATGCTCTCGATTATGTCTTATCTGAGAAGATCGTCCGCAAGCTTCAGGGCCGGTTCGAAGATTATGTCCGTCCGTGTCTTGAGGAAGTTGATAAGATGCTGACCTCCTTATATGGTGCCAAGGAGTTCCCTCGCACCCGTAAGAGGATTAAGGAAAGGATCAAGAAGCTTTAATTCCTATGATCAATAAGCCAAAAGCCGCTGTTTTGAAACCATCGAATCTGTCTTTGCAGAAAGAGTCCTTCTTAGAGGACCAGCGGCTTTTGGATTCTTATAGGACTCTTTTCCGTGTTGTTCAGTCAATCCTTAGGCATCCTTTCTCTCTTTTAAAGAGAAATGATGCCATCTTCCGTGCCGATCAGGTTTCGAATAGGACCATTGAGGATGTTCGTCTTACCTGTGAGGATACGTCTCTTTGGAAGAGGAAGAATGGTCTTCCTTCTCCGGAGTATGTCCATGCAGTGGACTATGACATTAAGTACAACAACAACGAGAACTTCTTCCTTCTTTATCTTCTCAATGATATTAGTAAGGAACTCAAAGAAAGGTCTTTGTTCTATTCTTCTTTATTGGTGACTGCTTTCTCTAGTGAAGCGGATGCTTTTAAGGAAGTGAATCCGTCTAGGGAGAGAATCAGGTATCTGAATATCCGTTTAGGTAAGATTCTAGATACTTCGTTCTTTGTCGGACTGAAGAAGAAGAGGCCGAAAGGATTCACACCGATTAAGACCAATGTCTTAAGGAATCGTCCAGAGTACTTATACTGCTTCCGGTTCTATCAGAACCGCTTAGCAGAGAGAAAGAATGCAGTCAGGGAAAAGAAAGCCTATCAGGTTTATTCTTCTCTGCTTCCGCAGGTTCTTTCTTATCGTGGTTTTGAACCAGTCAGCAACAATAAGGAAAAGAGTGTGTATCTTTATGCTCCTTATTATCAGGTGACTTGTTATCCAAGAAAAGACCTGAATGGTTTTGTCTTTGATTTTGACAATCTTTTGGATCATCGCATCTCTTCCAAGCATCTTCTTTATATCCGGAAGGATATCCGTTTCAATGGACTATTGACCCAAGAGAACAAGGAAAGGTGGAAGGACTTTGATACAGTCGAAGCCTTGTCTTTGTTCCATCAGGTCTCTTTTGGACCAGAGATTCATCATAAGGAAACAAAGAAGCTGGATGAGACCTGGCTGAGGCAGGATTATTTCAACGATATTCTGCGTGTCAGGACCGGAGAGAGAAAAATCTACGGAAAGTATTGTCCTAGCTGTAAGTCGAATCATGTCCATGAGGTGGATAAAGATATCTATGTCTGCCCGGATTGTACGAGCAAATATGCATTCTTTGATGTTGATGATGTAACTCATATTCAGTTCAGGCGTTTGAGGAGAAAAGATTCATGAGCGATAAAAGACAGGTCATGGTCGATATTGAGCATGTCGATAAGAGCTACGGCAAGAAACAGGTTTTAAAGGAACTGAATCTAGAAGCCTATGCTGGAGAGGTGTTTGGCTATATCGGTAAGAACGGTATTGGTAAATCCACTACGATTGACTGTAGGATCGGTGCTAAGCCGTTTGATAAAGGCACGATTCTTTTGAATGGATATGATGTTAAAAAGGAACCCTTGGAAGCCAAGGCTTCCTTTGGATATGTCGCCAGTGAACCAAACTGCTATGGTGTCAGGACGGGTTGGGAGTATCTGGATTTCATTGCTTCTATTTATAAGGTCGATGAGAATGACTTCCAGAAGAACGTCAACTATCTTGCAAAGCGACTTGCTTTGACGAATGATGACCTTAAGAAAAAGACAGAAGGTTATTCTCATGGTAGGAAGCAGAAGCTTTGTCTGATTGCTTCTCTTCTTCATAAACCGGATATCTGGATCCTCGATGAACCAACGGTCGGTCTTGATATCATGGGTGTCGAAGCTTTAACCGCTAGGAGGAAGGAATACGCAAAAGCAGGACGTCTTGTATTCCTGACTTCTCATAATATTGATTTGGTCTCTTCTCTTTGTGACCGTGTCGGTATTGTCAATAACGGACATGTTGAGCATAGGCTCGACTTCAATGCGGATCCAGACTACCGGATTCAGCTGAAGAATATCTTCTTCACGACTTATCAAAGGAAGGAGGAAAGAGATGCTTAGCCTTCTGGCTAAGGATTTCCGCCTCCTCTTTTCCTCTTCCGAGAGCGGAAAGAAGAAAGTCATCAAAGCAATCACTTCTCTTCTCTTCCTTGCCCTGTTTAGGACAGTGGAAGTCTTTCTGTTTGTCGGAGTTCTTCAGAAACTGAAGTCTTATCCGGATGTTCCTTTTGCCTATAGGACTCTCTTCCTCTTTGTGCTTTCGTTAGCTAGGATTGTATCCTTGTTAAGGAAGTGCGAGAAGCTCTTCTACCGCGGTGAGGACTTAATCCAGCTTTCGACGCTGCCTGTAAGAGTTTCGACAAGGTTCTTCTCTAAGCTGATTACGGTCTTCTTATACCAGTGGTTAAGGGAGACATTATTGATATATCCTCTGTTTATTGCGTACGGAGTCAGGTTCCATAGGCCGGTCTTCTTCTACTTCCTTGCCTTCCTTTATCCTGTATACTGCTTCTTCTTTGAGGCGGGTGTCGCAAGGATCCTGCTTCCTGTTTATCACATTATCATTTCCTATCTTCATGACCGCCCTTTGTTATTCCTTGGCTGTGGTCTTATCATCAGGGGTGTATTCGCCTTCCTTTATGGTAAGGTACTGAACATCTTCGTTCAGCTTGTCTCGGATCAGGATCTGACCTTATTGTTTACCACCGAGAACAGGCAGAAGAGGATTCATAGGCAGAAGTATCTCTTTATTACGAATATTGTCTTGAAGTTCATTGTGAAGAACTCGGGTCTTCATTTCTTCTTATGGTTTGCCTTTGGTTTTGGTACTTTCTTCCTTGGTTTGATTGTAACGATTCCTTCCTATCAGGCAGTTCTCCACAAAGGAGAGAAGGACTACACCAGGAAGAAGAGAGACAAGAAGCAGAAGCTATCTTCTCCTCTTCTTGCCTTAGCCAAGAAGGAAAGGCAGCTTCTCTTCTCGGATAGCGAGAACCTGTATTCCTTTACTGGATTATTATTGGTCGGACCTTATCTTGGCTATCTGATCGTCTTTGCTTTAAATACCATCTTCTCCAAAGGTATTCTAGGATACTATCTGGCTCTGTTCCCGAATGTCAGTGAGAGCATTGCTTATTTTGTTTTTGTCTTCTTAAGCAGGGTCAGGCTCAGTGGTGCCAATGACTACTTAAGCCGTGAAAAAGGTGGAATCATTTTAAGGAAGACAAGGCCTGTTTCGATTGCGAAACAGCTCTGGAGGAAGATCCTAATTCCTTTCTCTGCTCTTTCTTTATCCTTGCTGGCTAGGTGTCTTACAAGGATCTTTACGAAGAGCAGGAGCGCATTCTATGCGCTCTCTGGTCTTTTCTCTTCTCTCCTTCTCTGCTTTTCCTACTCTCTTCTTTCTAGGAGGGGTGAAAGGAAGAAGGGTGGCAGCAAGGGAGGTCTTTTCTCCTATCTTGCTCCCTTTGTCCTTCTTGGTCTGTCTTTGATCCTGAACTACAATAAGGTTCCTTTCTATGCCTGCTTTATCATCCTTGTTCTTCTTTCTCTTCTCTGTGCCGGTCTGATCTTCTTCCTCTTTAAGAAAAAGAAGAACCAAAGGTTCCTTGCTAGGGAGGTGAACGCATGAAAAAGAGTAATCTAGCTATTCTCTTATTAGCACCTTTTGTCATTGCCTTCTTAGGCATCGTCTCTGTTTCCGCTGCCTTCTCTACCATCGATAAGGATATCGATGGTATCAACTGGGACTACAACGACAGGGAAGCCTTTAAGATCTCTTCCACTGGTTACTTATTGAAAGCAACACCAGTCTATGAATCGGGAAATGGAAACCTCGCTTACGGAAACGATCTCGTCTGGGAGAGGGACGAAGAAGGAAGCAAGTATGCTTCCTTAGAGAAGAAAGAAAATAGTTATTACCTCTATGCCAAAAAGGAAGGCACCTTCTCTCTGACCTGCAGGAACCGGAAAGGAAACGTCCACCGGACAAGGCAGGCGGTCTGCTATGATAAGGCTGCTATCCTCTTCTTACCGGAAATCCCGACTTCTCAGAATAACCTGGATTCGACGACCTACTACGGACAATATGATTTCGATGAGAATCTGAATAAGAAACCAGCTTCCTTTATCTATAAGACCCAGGTTATTCCGAACAACCTTTCCTCTACGCTTCGTATCTCTTCTAAGAGCGATAACATCGATTATGATGTATCGAGCGGAAAAGTCATGGTCAAGGATAAGGGTGAGGCTTATCTTACAAGGTCCTGCGGATACTCTATTGAGGACAGCAAGGAAAGTACATTAAGCTTTGATATTGTCGCTGGCGGTGTGAATGTCTACGACTATAAGCAGTTAAGGGCGTGCACGAACGATAGTCAAGAAGGAGAACCGGTGGTTCTCCGGAAGAACTTCGAATCCTTGAAGAACACCTATCAGATCGATAATAAGAACGTCGTCTACAAGGACAATAAGCCGGTGCTGAAGAGTGAGAATACAACTCTCTTTGGATACTATGACAAAGAGAAAGGAATCTCCTTTAATCCTTATATCTTCACTCGGGATGACTCCCATGAGTTCGTGGATAAGTGGAACGAGAACTGCAAGAGCAATACTTCTCTCAAAGAGAGGGATGCCAATCTTGTTGCTGCCATCCATGTCCAGAAGAGCTTCTACGGAAACGGATACAAGAGGAACTTCCACGACCTTGTCTATCCTTCTAAGAGCAAGACCGTTACTGTCAATGGCGTCAACAGGGAAATCCCTGCCCTTGGACAGAATGACCTCTATAAGGGACCGAGCTACTCTTATGCACTCGGTGATCCGAAGAACAGGGCCTTAATTGCAGTCTACGGACAGGACAATGTCGGAAGGTACGTCAACAAAGACAATGTCACCATCGATGATGTCGACATCAAGAATTGTGATACTCCTTCTTCTCTCTCCTTCCTGAAGACCTGTGGAAGTGTTATGGATATCGAAGGGGATAACGTTTCTCTTCTTTATTCCCGTCTCTCCTGCGGAAAGAACGTTCTCCGTGTGTTCCAGAGCAGGAACACCTTGGTTCAGAACTGTCTGTTATCGAACGCTAGGAACTTCTTGATTGATACGGGTACCAATGACTATGTCAAACTCGATGGAAGCAAGACAAATCGCTTCCTTGGAGTCGATGGAACAACGACGACTAGGGCCTTAGACGATTATCTCACCGGTCCTGGAGATGACTTAAGGGGTTCTGCTTACTTCGCCGGAAGCGGAGATAGTGCTTCTTTAAAGAAAGCACTCGACTCCCTCTGGCAAGGAAGGAGACAGATTTCCGGGGTTGAGAACAACTACAAGGGAACAAGGACGATTGATAACTGCTACTTCTATCGTTCTGGTATTGCATCCATTGGTGTTGAGAGCGTGTTCGAAGGTCCCTTCAGGTACAATAACACTCCAAGTGTTGTCAAGTCGTTCAGGAATCTGTTCTCTTCTAGGCAAGTGCCTGGTGCTTCCTCTTCCAGCAGGATACCTTATATTCCAAACGGAAGGTTCGGTATCTCTTATCCGGTCAGCATCAAGGTCAAAGGAAAGACCCGCTTCTACGATTACAAGGAAGTCCGTCAGATGGATATCACCGGACTGATTGAAGAGAACTTCTCCTCTTTAATCTCATCTCTTCCAGAGCAGCTCCGTGAAAAGATCTATCAGATCTTCGGAAGGAGCTCGACCGGAGATAAAAACATCGAGATCTCTATTGATGACTTCTTCCCGATTAAGCCTGCGATTGAGCAGCTTGCCTCGAGGAAAGGCTGTTACTACAGTGGTAAGCTTCCGGGAAGCGAAGAAGAGAAGAAATACAGGAACTTACCTGTCGCTTATTACGGAGGAGGTGTGAACCTCTCGAGCGTAGATAGGAGCGAGAGGGATGGCGTTGAACACTATGAGAGTGCAGTTCCGTTAGACCTGATTGAGTACTATATCAACCATGGTTCTGGAGTCCGTGGAAGGCTCTACAAGATCGTATCCTTCTTCACCGGATTCGAGCCGTTCAAGTTCACAAGGCAGAAAGCAGACGGAGAGTGGTTCGGACAAGCTCCAAACGTCTCTGAGCTTAAGAAATAAAAGGAGCAGACAAATATGAAGAAATCATTGAGATTGTTCTTAGCCGGTGCATCCAGGTTAAGGCCGCTGACAGGATGTTCGTTCCTTCGCGGAAACAAAGTCAATCAGATCCAAGATGTCACGGCACGGACATTGGATGATGGTAACACCTTAGTCACCATCACTTTCACAGGATCGAATAAGGATCCTCTTACTTTCATTCTTCCTTGCGGAAACAAGGGTGCTGACGGAAACGGAATCAGCAAGATTGAACCGGTTGTCGCTGAGAATGGAGATGTCACTGTCACCATTACCTTTACAGAACAGAAAGTACAGCCGGTGACTTTCACAGTGAAAGCTGGACGCAGCATTACCGGCTATGAGACAAAGAAAGATGAAGAAACCGGTGATATTCTTCTGACATTCACTTATTCCGATGGCACGAAGAGTGAGCCGGTCCGGATTCCCAAAGGCGATAAGGGTGATCCTGGAAGAGGCATTAAGGACTGGAAGTGCGAAAAGACAGAGATTGGCGGACAGAAGGTTACCATTACCTTCAGTGATGATACAACTCAGGAATTCATCTTAGATCCTGGAAATGGTATCTCTAGTATTACTTCCAGCATCAACGAAGACGGAGAGTGGGAACTTCAGATTTACTATACCAACGGAAATTCGGATACTCTTTCCTTTGCAGCTCCGAATACCTGGCTGAGTGGCAATGGAGCTCCGAATGCGGAAGCTGGTATTCCGGGTGACTTCTATTTCGATATTGAGAACCTTGTCAGGTATCAGAAGAAGGCATCGGGATGGTCTGTCCTTGTCGACTTCAATGATTCTCTGACTAGGAAGTACAATGTCGAGTTCAAGACCAATGGCGGTCAGTTTGCATCTTCGACCTTCACGGGTTCTACTACCATTGAGCGCGGTCACTGCTTCTATGCCGATGGCAGGCAGGTTCCGCTTGTTGTCCGTCAGGGCTATACCTTTGATGGCTGGTATACGACAAAGAATCCAGATCCTACCATCCATGGCCGGTTCACGGATCTGACGAATGTCTACTCCGATAGGACACTCTACGCGAACTGGATTCAGGATACGGCATCCAAGTAAGAAACAAAAGCCAGGCTGCAGGCCTGGCTTTTTTGTGTGCCAGCAAGAAAAAAGACTGCCCTAAGAGCAGTCTTTAGTCTCTGATTTTGAGCTTATGAATCAGTCTTGATTTTAGTATGGTGATGCTCTGTCTATCTAAGTAGGCGTCTTCTAAGAAGGGCATGCAGGCAAGGAATAGAAAGAACAGACTGGTTCCTTCCCTTAGGAAGAGGGCGCGGGGCTCGGAGAAGGAATAGATGCTAAGTCCGATGGCTCCTAAGATGTAGATGATGGTGGATTGTTTCTTGTCTTTGAATAATCTCTTCAGGAGATAGTAGGCAACAAGCGTGTAAGCGGCAACGAGTAGAATCCTACCTAAGATACCAAACTCTAAGAGGATATCGGCATAGCTATCATGGCTGGTTGGGTAGGAATAACCATAGAGTTTAGTGGAATACTGGGTGAAGATAGCGATGAAAGGATAACGCCCAAAACCGAAGGTGAGGTAGAAAGGGGATTGTTTTAGCCTTGTCCTTGCTGTTGCTGTAATGGAATATCGTGCATACCTAGTACTCCTGGCTGTGAACCTGCGATAGATGTATTGGATAAGGGATGGGGTGAGTAAGCAAGCGAATACGGCAAGGAGGACGGCGAATATCAATAGGCAGAGGAAGAAGATGGACCACCCTCGCTTGGAATGGAAGTTGAAGATTGGGTAGCAGATGGTGAAGCTGAGAGACAGAGTCAGCCTTAATAGGGCAGGCGTCTTTGAGATGATTAGGATAGCAAAGGCGATGTAGAGGACAGCTAGAAGTAAAGAGAAGACGTTTTCTCTTCGCCTGAAGTCTGCAATTGCGAAGGAATATCCGATAAAGAGGAAGAATCCGAAGACGTTTCGGTTTGTGGTGTAGCTTGTAATGTTCCGCCTGAAGGAATCTTTTTTGTGTAAGAGCCTTTCTAGGTTTCCGATTATCTCTGTTCTTTGCTTAATCCTTGCATAAGCAATCCTTGAGAATACTAGGATATGCCTAGCTATCGATAAGCATTGGAAGCAGAAGATATTTTCTTTTGCTAACGGCTTGATGAAGTGGAAGAAAGCACAGATGTAGGTATAGAAGAAGAACTGGTTTGCTACGCTTGTGAATCGAAGAAGACGGCTTGTCCCCGCGATGTTGACGATGTATTTCGTTTCCTCCCTGTCTTGGAAGACAAAGGTCTGGTTTCCAACTGGACCGCCAAGATAGGAGATGAGCCTGATAGCAACGAAGACAATGTAGAGGGATAGAATCAGTTTATTTGGTTTGATCTCTTTCCGCATCCGGTAGAAGAGAAGAACAAGAAGAGCTATAAAGATAATAGAAATCGGAAGGAGATATCTAGTCTGTGTTGGAAGGCCGGGATAGTAAATCCACTCCCCAAACTTTTCGGTTGGATAACCATAGCCTTCTAGTGGTGTCTTCGTGAATCTGCCGATTGTGAAGATGGGCGATATTACAGTGAGAAGGAGGAACAAGAAGAAGTTCAGAATGGATCTTCTGTCGACGAGCCCCTTTTCGGATTTTGTTGTTCCGTCAGATAGTTCTTCAAACATAAGCTGAATTATATCATGAGTATGGTAAAAAAGCAAAATCAGGGGTGTGAGCCTGATTTTGCTTTTTCGTTCTACGGATTGGCTTTTTTGCTTTTCTCGATAAGGTATTTGACAAGCTTAATGATGAATGGAATCAGGAAGAAGAGGAGCGTAATAGAGACGGAGGAGAACAGGAATCCAATGTAGTCGATCCTGACATCGGAGAAGGCTCCGCATCGTCCAGGAACAAAGAGCTGGATCAGTTCTGTTAAGCCTGCTAAGGCAAAGCCTTGGACAAAGTTGATCGGAACAAGATAGAGGTGCTGCTTCCTTCTCTTTGCTAAGAACAGATAGAAGAGAGTCGAACAGATACCAGTGATTAAAAAGGCTCCAAAGTGTCCAAGTCCTTTGCGTAATTTAGCTAAGAAGTTCTTCCTGTTGTTGATGATACCTTTTTTGTCTACCACGATGTCGATGGAATAGGACCTATGGATGGTATTACTATCATCCACTGTAGCTGTTATCTTGCACTCTCCGACTTTCAGAGGGGTGATGTTACCATCGTTTCCAATCTGAAGAATCTCACGATTGCTGGATTGATAGGTGACGGTTTTATAAGTGCTGTCTTTTGAGAAATTGGTAGTAATCTTAGCTGAAGTTCCGTTCTGGATATGATAGACATTCTTTTCCTTATCGTAGCTTAGATGGGTTTGTTTCAAAGTGAATGGTTTTTCTGCAAAGGCGGACTTGTTGACAACATAGAGATTCAGTGTGATTTTGTTTTCAGAACACCTGTCTTCAAAGACAATAGTGGATGTACCGATGCTTTTCCTAGTGATGATTCCGTCTTTGACGGTGACAGCTTCTGAATTCGAATTCTGAATACGGATATTCTCTTTCGTATAGTTCTCAGGAGACTTAAGGAGCTGATAGGTGATTTTCTCTCCTTTTGTAAACTCAAGGGATATTGTTCCTTTTTCATCCGTATGCTTATCTAAGCTGATTTCTTCTGTGGAGGTTCCTTTGAACCTCTTGATAGACCTCTTTTCAATATAGCGGTGATAGATGGATAAATGCAGAATCCTGCTGTTACCAGTAAAGACATGATCCTGATAGAGAGGAGTTACTAGGACTTTCCTATCTCCTTCATCCCTTCCATGAATGGAAAAGCCTTTGGAAGTCCTATGTGTCAAAGAATAGAGCTTATTCTTATCCGTTTCAAAGATGAAGCGATAGGTTTCTAAGCTATCCATATTTGGGTTGATTTTGATATCCAAAGTATCGGATACCGATACTTCGGCCGTCTCATCAAAGGAAGGATAAGATATTCCGTTGAAAGTATTATCCGTAGCTCTGGATGCGACAGGATTTGAAATACTAGCCTGCCTGTTCCTCTTATTAATGAGATAATAAGTGACATACTTGGAAAGAGAAGAGTCCTTATGTGTGATCTTAAATGTCACTTGGAGAGGCACTTTAGCATGAGAAACAAAGGTGCCATTGGAAAGAGACAGATTTTTTGTCTGTTCTTCTGGATAGACAGAATCAATCGCATAATTCAGTGTCTTACTGACACCAGAGGTGATTTCCTTTCCATCCTTGTAATAAAGCTTATCGACTGTAATCTTCGAAGATAAGGGATAGGACTTGCTGTTATAAAGGACAAGCTCTTCGTTATTGGCTTCACTCAGTGTGTTCTTCAACGTGAAGCGATAAACACCTTCTGGTTCTGGTGGAACAATGACCTTAACGGAAATCGACTTTGTAACCGCGGGAGAGGCATGATTTTCTTTTTCTTCTTTGGTGTCATAGAACTTCCTTGTCAGAGTAGAAGTTCCTTCTTTCCTAGCTGTTACCTTTCCATTCAAATCAACCTTTGCTACTTCCGGAACAGAACTCTCATATAGGATATGATCGTTCTTATTTCCCCTAGCTGCCGATGCATTCCGCGGACTTGGATTCTGATAAGTCAGATTCCTGGATTCTCCGACATTCCTTGTCGGAGAAGAGGAATGTCCAAGATAAATATTGCCGATGGAATTCAGAGAGACTGTATCAATTGTGATAATACGGCTATCCGATAATTCTGGATACTTTAAAGAGGTGACTTTCAGTGTTGCTGCTCCATTCTTTAATCCTCTGACGGTAGAAGAAGAGACGGATGCAATCGTAGAATCTGAAATTTCTAACTTATAGGTCTTATAGGTTGCATTCCTTGGCTCAAACGATATCTGATAAGGACCGGATGAGCTTACATTGATACTCTCTCCAACAGACTGAACATATTCTGTCTTAGAGATAACAATTTTAGTTAGAGGAATAATATTGGTTTTGCTCTCATGGACTTTTACTTTCAGCTTGTTTTCAAATCCTTGCTTGGATTTGATAGTGATAGTAATTGGATCTATGACTACTGAGTTTGTACGGATAGTTCCGTTATTGAGAGTGATAGAACCATCCAGGCAGTCGCTTTCATAGGAGAGTGTTTTGATTGTTGTATTGATTGGAGTAAAGGTTGTCTTGATGGTGTAAGTCTTGTTGCATTCTAAATCATAGACTCCATCGCTTCCTTCTTTTACTTTGTTGATGACAGACTCTATTTTTGTTTCATCGATGTTGTGAACCGTAAGAGATAAAGTGTCTTTGACAGACGGGAAGGACGTGGAATAGCAGGTGATGATACCAGTTCCTTCTTTCTTAGCTGTGACAAGTCCTTTCGGATCAACAGAAAGAATATCAGGTTGACTGCTTTCATAGGTAAGAGACTCAAAGGAAGAATTCTCTGGAAGAATCTTGGCAGATAGTGGCAGAGTATCGCCGACATAGAGGTCCGTCTTTTCCTTATTGCTTATGGCAACACCAGTTGGTTCGATAATGACGGTCTGATCGGTCGCGTTTCCATTGATGATGTCGGCGATACCTCCACCGACTGTATCGGAATGATTCCCGGATATCGTTCCTGGAAGACAGGCTTCGACTGTGACAAAAAGCATACAGCATACATAGGCCATGAAGGTCAGGATTAAGAAGATTCTTCTTTTTGGACTGTATGATTTAAACATTCTGTATGACTCTTTTTATATTCTCGTTTATTTTATAGGATAAAAGCATGTGTGAGCTAAAGAAATTTTAAAAAATAGATAAAAATGAAGTGTACCCCAAATCTTGGACCAGATAGATGAAGGCTTCTTGTGAATGCCGGCATTCACAGGAAGCGCGGATTTCCAGGAGGATGCACATGGCAATACTGTCGAAGAAGGAGAAGCTGAAGCTTGTACGGAGGTACATCGGAGGGCAGTACGTTCCCACTCCCGATGACTTCCGGTCGAGAACGTCGTTCAAGGCCTCTCTGCTGAACTGGGTGAAGAGATACCGTCTCTGCGGGGAGAAGGGACTCGAGCGGAAGAAGAGAAAGAGGATTGGCGAGCCGACAAGAGGCAGCCGTAAGACGTTGCCTGTCGGGCGAACGGAACAAGGACCTCGCGGAGGAATACGGCGTCTCCTGCGGAGCGGTGTCCAACTGGTGCCGGTCCTATTCACAATCCGGAAGGAACATGGTAAAGTCCATAGGTGAAAGGAAGCCATCGCCTATGAGAGAGAAACACGAGGTCGGAAGCGCGGAATTCGAGAAGCTTTCCGAGAAGGAACAGAACAAGATCCTCAAGGAAGAGCTCGAATACGCGAGAACGGAGATCGCCGTACTAAAAAAGCTCCGTGCCCTGGGAGAGCAGGAAGAGGCCGCAAGGAAAAAGCGGAGATAGCCTTCGAACTCGCCTCCCAGGGCTACGGGCTGAAGTGCCTGCTCAAGGCGCTCAGGCTCAGCAAGCCGTCCTACGAGTACCATGCCCGGAGATTCCGGGCAGGGATCCGAAAGGACCCGCTGGAGGAGGAGATCGAGGCGGTTTTCGCCGAGAACAGGGGAAGATACGGCGTCCGCCGGGTCACCGCCGCCCTGCGGAAGAAGGGAACCAATGTCAACCACAAGAAGGTGCAGAGAATCATGCGTTCCCTCTCGCTGAAGGGAAAGACGTGCAAGAAGAGAAGACCGTACAGCTCGTACAGGGGAGAGGTAGGGAGAATCGCGGGCAACCGGCTCGGACGGAAGTTCGATGCGGAAGGGCCGGACCGGAAGTTCGTCACGGACGTCACGGAGTTCAAGCTGCCGGAAGGGAAGCTCTACCTGTCCCAGGTGAGGGACCTGTACAGCCGGGAGATCGTCGGCTACAGCATATCGCCGAGACCGGACTTCCTGCAGATCCGGAATAGGATGGACAGTGCGTTCGGCGGAAGAGAAGGGAAGGTGAAGCGAGCCCTGTTCCACAGTGACCAGGGCTGGCAGTATCAGAGGAAGGAGTTCGGCGAGAACCTGGAAGGATACGGCAGGATCCAGTCGATGTCGTGGAAGGGGAACTGCCACGACAACTCGGTCATGGAGAACTTCTTCGGACGGCTCAAGGTCGAGAGGTATTACGGCGAGGAAGACCGCTACCCAGACTACGGCAGCCTTAAGAAGGCAATCGTGGAGTACATCGGATGGTACAACTCAAGCCGGCTGAAAGAGTATCTCCATTGGAAATCGCCTCAGGAGGCTCTTTCCGATTCCGGTACTCTTTGATAACATATCGTTACTCTGTCCAAGTTTCGGGGTACAGAACAAAACAATCAAACAATTAAAATAGTAGATTGTTACTAGAGATACGCTACTTTAATTATAAAGCAAAATGGCTCTTATGGATTCCTAGGAGTCATTTTTCAATAGGATTAATAAATCTTCTAAAATGATAGGATGAATCCACGCCTTGGATTGACAAATCCAAGGCAAAATAATATTGTAGGTGAGATAATGCTTCTTACCATAAGAGGAGGAATTATGTTTGAAAAAGAATACGCTCAGGAAGAGAAAGACCTCTATAAATTAGAACATCAGGTTCGACGTTATGTTTCTGATAATGAGAGAAAACTAGATCAGAGGAAAGACAAATTCAATAAGAATAACTCTGTTGCAGAAAAACAGATTGAAGATAAGCTGAATGAGTTCCAGAATCAGGTGGATTCCATCCCAAAGGAACTTGATAAAGAGATTAAAGAGAATCTGGATGAAAATGAAAAGTACGTGTGGGAGCGGGAAAAGGATGTTTTCAGATCTCTTGATCAGGAAGACAAAAATAATGCGAACTCTTTTCTTTGCGATGCTAAAAAGATAGCAGAGGACTTATAAGATGAGTGACTATGAAAACCAGCAGAGGCAGGAATCCATTAAGCGGTTCTCAAAGAAGTATCAGGAACTATGTAAACGAATCGATCAATCCAAATTGCAGGATTCCATCGATAAAGCAAATCGGAAGCTGGATTCTTATATTTACAAAGAAAAACAGGCGCTGAAAGAGGGATGCAAGGTTCTTGATAGCAAGAGGAACGGATCTGGTTTCTTCTTCCGTGAAGTCGGTTTCCAGGAAAGGGAAGAGAATGAAAGAAAAGATGCGCAGAGCCAAGTAGAGAAATTATTCAAAGAGTATGAAGACAGTATTTCACAGATTCTGAAAGAGTTTTCGGAGAAGAAGGAATAATTATGCCTACACCCTATAGCTTCAAGGAAAAAGAAAAAGACTTAGATTCCATTTGCAAAGATCTTGATCACTTAGATAAGAAGGCAGATTCGGTTCTTCTTAGGGTTTCGAATGCTCGTTTTGATGAGAACAAGTATGGTACAGCTGCTCTAGAAAAGAAGACATCCGAGATTGTAAAGGACGCAAAGAAGAAAATCCAAAGACAGTATGAGAAATGTGTTTCTTCTGTCAGTAATCTAACTTATCAGTCTTTAAAGAGAATAAAAGGAAAAGCAGAAGAAATTAAAAAGAACCAGGAAAAGAGAAGCCTTGTCCTAGAACAATGGCGGAAGCTGATGGAATCCTTTAAGGAAGGGAATTATCAAAATACGATTACCGACTGTGATCGATTTGATACTTCTTACTTCGATGATAAATTAATAAAAACTCTTAACCACAGGAAAAGGGAGTCCTATGAGAAAGAAGCTGAAAAGATCTTTCCGACAGCTTCTTTATCCGACTATTCGTTCTTCGTCCGGTATTTTGTCGATGCTAAGACAAAAGAATACATTCTGACATCCAGCCGTTATCTCTTTCTCCTTAGTGTTCGCCTCTTACCAATCGTCAAAAGCTTTTCTAAGGCAGATATCTGTGATTCTGGAAGGGTTGCCTATCAGAAACTAACAAAAGCAGAAAGAGAGAAATATAAAGACGACTATCAGGCCCTATACGACAAGGAACTGATGCTGTTTAACAAAGAATGTGAGAAAGCGTATAAGGGCTTTGATTATCCGCGTAGGAAACAATTGCGGAACAGGGTAACTAGGCTCGATCCGGAAGACTTCACCCTTGAATTCTATCGTCAGAAAAAGACAGATCCAGATAAGCTCTTTGATTATCTTAAGAACTACTCTTCCAAAGTTACGGAAAAGACAAAAAAGGCAGTATTCATGGATACTCGTTCTTTGTTTGACGGAAACAGAAAAGACGAATACCTTACCTATTGGTTCTTACAGTTTGATGAAGACGGTTTTCAATATATAGATGCTTTAATTGATGGAAAGGAAAACGAATTATCCTGCTATCCACTATTAATTGAAACCTGTAGGGAAAATAAAAATCGAATCAAGGACTGCGGAAACTGTTTTCTGAAGCTGACAGAAAAGTATTGCTCTGCCTTAGATCGAAGCAAAAAACAAATCAATCTTTACTTGTTCTTAAATACATCCATCCTCTGGAACAATTGTATTAAGACACTGAAAACAAAGAATCCAACCAATCCAGATTATCAGGGGATGATTGCATCCGGCGCTCGGAATATTGATAACCGGATATTCCCCAGGATAAACCGTTATCGGAATCTCTGTTCTGGCTATAATCAAGATAGGATTTCAAAATTGAATGTTGTTTTAAAAGATACTGCTGGACGTCTTTTCCGTAGCAGTGAACTCCGTCTATTGAAACGGAACCCGAAAAAATATACAAACCAGAATGAATGTGTATCCTTAGTAACTACTTGGTCAGAAGCAAGCAGAAAGAAAAGAACCGGTGTATTTATCACAATCGCTTTTATTGTTGTTATCATCGTTTTGATCATTGTTCTTGTTAAAGCCTGCCGTTAATACAGGGCTTTGATGAGAACAGATAGACGATTTATTTTATGTAGGGGATTTTTGTACTTTTTGCGCATTGCTCAATGTGGTTGAAAAAACATTGAACCTTGTTAGAAAGTTTGGCTTGAAGCCAGAGACAGAGGTTTTGTTTTAAGAAATATATGTAAAAAATGAAGTGTACCCCAAATCTTGGACCAGTCTGGATTTAACAAGGAAAATCAATCCAGTGTTGAAAAAAGTATTCGATATAGCAAAGTTTTTAAAGCCCGGGCTTAAAAACTTTGGCTTTTATAATAATGGTGTATAATAAATGTCAGGAGACTCATCATGATTTATAGACCAGATTATATTAAAGCTGTAAAGCCTTTTATCAATCAACCGATTGTTAAGATTCTTTCTGGAGTCCGTCGATGTGGTAAATCGACTATCTTTGGTAGGATTCATGATGAACTATTGAAAGAGGGCGTTAAAGAGGAAGATATTATCAGGAAGAGATATACAGAGATGGATATTCCTTCTGATATTACGGCTAAGCAAAGGTATGATGACCTTCTAGAAAGAAGGAATGGAAGAAAGCACTGCTATCTTTTACTGGATGAAGTACAGGAAGTTCCGAATTGGGAAAAGGCAGTTAATAGTTTGTTAGAAGGTTCGAATGCTGATATTTATGTTACAGGTTCCAATTCCAAGCTGAGGTCTAGTGAAATATCGACTTATTTGACTGGACGGTATGTTCAGATCCCAGTCTATACTTTGTCCTTCCGGGAATTTCTGGAATTTAAAAAGAATTCTGCTCTCTCGACAGATGAAAAGCTGGAAGAGTATATCCGTTTTGGTGGTTTTCCGATTATTGCACTGGGAACTTATGATCCAGATTCTGCTTATCAGATTTCAAATGGAATCTATCATACGATTGCTTCCCGGGATATTATCAGCCGACATCGCAGGAACAGACAGGATTTGTTTGAAAGAGTTGTCCGATTTACCATTGAAAACATTGGAAAAACGTTTTCTGCAAATTCAATTGCTGCTTTTAGGAAAAACGAGCATCGTTCTATTTCTGCTGAAAGCATCTACAATTACCTGAAGTGGCTGGAACAGGCTTTTATTATTTATCCTTGCCCAAGATATGATTTGAAAGGAAAAAACATATTAAAGACACAGGAAAAATATTATCTTTCGGATATTTCCCTGAAATATGCTTTGTTTGGATATAATCCGTCGATGCTTGATGGTATTTTAGAAAATATTATTTTTCTGGAACTGAAACGCCGCGGATATAACGTATATGTTGGAAAAGACGGAGATAAGGAAATTGGTTTTCTAGCCGAACATGGAAATGATCGGATTTATGTTCAGACTTTTGTCCGTCTTCCGGAAAATTCCAATCGAGAGGTCTCGAATTTGATGAATATTCAGGATTACTATCCCAAATATGTTGTGACACTTGACCGGTTTGCTGGCGGAAATATAAATGGAATCAAGATTGTGTATCTATCGGACTTCTTATTGGCAGAGCGTTGGTGAGTTTAAAGATGCCTAGGTAGATAAAACGATATTGTCTGATTCATAAATCTACTCTTCTAGCAATTAAATTCCTCATTGTCAGTTGACAAAGGAGGAAAAGAATAGCAAAATGTTAATATATGAAGAAAAGCTTTACAGTTAAGAAGTTTGTACGACTAGTTTGCGGGGGGGGCTTCTAGGACTAATATCCCTGTCTTTAGTCGGTGTCGGCTTTTCTAGTTGGCTTATTACATCAAAAGATAGTCCATCCAGGGATACTCCATTAGATAGCATCGGAGCAGATGGAGAGTTTTCGGACATTAATCAGTATCTGAATATCGACAGTGTCGATACCAGTGATTTCGTATACAACTCTAACTTTGGTTTCCTTGGTCCAAGTGGTGAAGTCATTGATAATTATAAAGCCTCTATTATTTTTTATGGCTCATTTGAAGTAGAAAGCGGAAGTCTCTCGGAACATATTTCTTCTTCGGTTACTACTTTGAAAAGGAATTGCATACTAGACAGCACTACAAGTGCAGCTTCTGTTTTCGGTAGTTGCATTACGGAATCAAAATTAGCTTTTACTCAAAATAACTTATATGATTTTGATGGCTCCGAATATACCGGAATATTAAAGAACGCATCTACTGGACATGAAAGTCTATCCTTTCCTTCATCGGTATTTTTAAATAAGAAGAAGCTATTGTTTGGGGTTCGATATACTTTTAGCAATCCTCCAAAAGGAAAAAACTTTGCGAATACGAAAATGTCTGTTTCTGCGAGCGTGGAAATCTAATGGCTATGTATGAACGGAAGAATATTAGCAGATTTCTAATCTTATTTATCGCTTTCTTTTCGGTCTGTACCGGTTTTTCATCATGGAACCTTAATCCCTCTATACCTATGGGATTTGACATCAATATTGATAATTCTAAGAATAAGGTTGCGTATTTCAAGGACGGAAACACAAAAAGAGAATTCACAACCGTTGCTGGTGCACTAAAAGCAGCAGCAGATCAGAAACAGGAGACATTGGTTGTGGTTAATCCGGACACTACTGGCAATGTTTCTATCACTGACTGTACGATTGCTGATAAAGTCACGCTGATTATTAACTATAAAGCCGTAGAAAATTATAAAAGTCCATCAGATAAGGATTTTGTAAATGATTATACTGGCGATAAAGATGGCGGCTCTTTTGGCGATACGGCAGGTAGTAAAAGTAAAATCAAATTATCGGGTGCAAGGAAGATTGAATCTGGGGGCTCTTTGATTATCGGCGGAGAAACCGGACAAAACAGCACTCCTATGCAAGGCGGGACGAGGGGATCTTGTGCGGAACTTAATTTTGTAGAAGGCGGTAGTATTGACTGCTACGGGAAAATAATCAGCTATGGTTTTATTCACGATTTAGAAGAAGGAAAAAGAGGACCAGATGAAGCAGCAATAGAAATAGAGAAAACAGGAAGTGTTTCTAGGCCGTTGACTAGGTATTCTTGGTTTGGCGGAGAAACGGTTAGAAATATTAAAGATAATGTCTTTCCGTGTAATGTGTTTGATTTGCCAAATATTCGGGTACCAATGCTTTTTGATTATGGCTCAAAACTTACGGGCAAGGCTAAAGTTAATGCCAAAAATGTATACGTACCTGCAGAAGCTTCTATCATTGCTCGGGACAATAGCGAAGGTTTTTTAAAATTGAAAAGTGGAAAGGACCAAGACGGTTCTGGGATTCCAGGAAGTGCATTGTTCAATGCTGATGATGTTGATACAGATAAAACAAGTACTAGTTATTCATCGCATAAGACAAGTATAAAGACTAATGGTGACTTTGAATTTTCAGGAGTCTCTGTTTCAGTCGGCGAAACTATTGACACAAAGAAAAATTATCTTCCTATTAGTGGAATTTTTGATATTTCAGTTGGAAAAGGAGTAGGGAAAATTAAGTATAAAACTAAGCTTTTGCCTGGTGCCAGTCTGAGAATTCTTCCTGAAGCTCGTTTGACGATGGAACAAAATTTTGTCGCTTATCAAAATAGTAAAGCGGAAAATGGAAATACTTTTTTTGGAGGATATCAGTTTTCCAAACCGGCTACTATTTATAATGAAGGAACAATTGCAGTCAAATCAGGTTTTGATGGCTTAATACTAACTGATTCACGTACTGGATGTTGCTCTTTTGATTCTTCATATGGGGGAGTTAATGATTGCAAAGAATTTGATAGCACTAGTAAGGCTAGCGGATTATCAGGCATTTTGACAAACAAGTATAATTATTCCACTTTTAAATTCTTCAATGGAGCCAATAGGAACAGGCTTGCTCAACGTTATGCTATCGATGGTACAACATCCTATATATCCAAAGGAAACGAGAATGGCGTAGCAAATCGAACCTATACTTCTAGTGCAACGTCGGATGGTACATATGGTTGGACCTATAATAACGAATATAAGTCCTATCCTATTGTTATTGATACAAATGGTAATGATTCTGCTGTGGATTCAAATGGCCAGAAATATATTGAGAACTATGGATCAGGGACTACTTTATCCAATTTGACAAGTAAAGACCCGGATAAGACATTTGATGGATTCTATTATGATCAGGCTTGTACAAAGGCATTAGACAAAAATGCGAGTGGACTTTATTATGTCAATCCAGATGGGCTGAGCAGCTATCTGACTAATAATTGTCTTAAAGTATATGCCAAATGGATTTCTGGCTATACAGTCCATTTCAAGTATCGAAAATATAGCACAGATCATTTATCAAAGTATACTGAAATTGATTCAAGCACGATTATTAAGAAAGCAGATTTGGGAGACACCTATTCTTTGAATCCGAATAATGATATCAAGCTTTCTCCAGATTATTATTTCGAATACAATGGAAACAATAGTGCTATTCCTGCCAATCAGTTTAACTGTTATTACGATGTAGTATCTTCGATTCAGGTTGTTCATCGTAGCAGCGATGGTACTAGCACAACAACGAATATCACTTCAGACAATATTTCTAATCTTTCATCTTGGCCGACCAGTGACTGGAAGAGGGGTGATACTATAAGTTTAATAGTTACTTATAAAAGCGAGAATCATTCCGCCATAATCTCAATTACAGGACAAGATAGTCTACCAAATGACAATGGTTCAGAAAGCTATTCAGTTAATGATTATGGAACTGATTGGTACGCTAAAAGAAATATCAGTCTCTCAACCACATGGAAAACTAGTACAACCAAAAATTTATCTTTCAATCAAAATGGATTAACATCAACATTAACCCAAAACAAATACAAATGGGCTTCTGGCAATGTTGTCCTCTCTTACGTAATTAATTTTGATAACACAATTCTTGCAGAAGCTTCAAAAAAGATTGAATACCATCCTGGACTAGAAATTATTGAAATGGAAGAGCATCTAGTAGTTTTGAGTGAGACGATGTAATTCTCCTGCTTCTAATGTTTCTCAAAAAGTGCATCTGATGAATTCATCAGTACTTGGATTCAAACTGGTCTTCAAAGAATTCGAGAATGTTGAGGGACGGAAATGAAGTCAAAAAAGGATAATTGATTTTTGTAGTCTTTACTTTCTTGTGACAAAATGATAAAAAACATAGAACTATGAGAAAGAAAAACAACAGAAGCCGTTTTGTTAAGTTGACTTGCTGGGGGCTTCTAGGACTAATATCCCTGTCTTTAGTCGGTGTCGGCTTTTCTAGTTGGCTTATTACATCAAAAGATAGTCATCCAGGCTCCATTAGATAGCATCGGAGCGGATGGAGAGTTTTCGGACATTAATCAGTATCTGAACCTGACAAAAATAGATTCATCTGATTTTGTCTGGAATAATAGGCTAAAGTGCTTTAGGACATCTGAAGATGAAATTAATAGCCAGACACAAGGCAAGATTGATTTATACTTCACCATTGATACTGGATCTGATTTGATTCAATCTCATCTTCCATCCTCTGTCTCTACTTTGAGCGTTGTATCTGATATTTTTTCATCTTCTTCCTCTGAACATTCGAAAATATCATCTTGTTCTTCTTTACTTACAAAAGCAGAGTTGATTTATTCTTCTAATTCTCTTGATACTTCTTCTTTTGGTAGTTCTGCTATTACAGGAACAAAAGAAGAAGGCACTTGGAAAGAATCCTTTAATCTTAGTGATTTATCTGAAATAGGGAAAGCTTCTACCTATTATTTTGCCATCCGTTATACTTTCTCTCCTGATAATAATGCTGATTTCTTTACGTCTAATCTAATAGTGGACCAAACTACGTTCATATTTCTATTGGTAGTAATGAAAAGATGCAAGTTAGAGGAAACGAAAATGGTTCCTGGGGAACCAGCAATCTAAAATCTTGCACAATAGCTCTATCCCAGTATTTTAGCGATGATTTTGTTAATGGAAACGGACCAATCAGCATTACAGCTGATAATAAGTCGAGTAATGTCCAGACTATCTAATCTGTTCCTTTATATGCAGAACACTGCATATAAAGGAACAATCTTTTTGTGATCTTCGAAGGCAAAGTTTTTCGCAGAGACTTTAATAGCATAATCTGGTTTATAAGTATCCCTATAGATTCTCAAACTCTTTGCTTGTGTATTGTCAGCGGCTTTCACTTCAATTGGAATAAGGCGCTCGTTACGTTGAATGACGAAATCAATCTCTGCTCCTCTATTAGATTCCCAATAGTGAGTTCGGTATCCATTGATGGTGAGTTGGACGTTGACGTAGTTTTCTGTCCTGCCACCTTTGAAATCATTCCTTTCCTCTCCCATGTACAGAATATCGTTTGCAGATAAGTCTTTTTTTGCGCAAAGCAAACCGAGATCAGAAACGTAGATCTTGAACGAATCAATATCACGATAGTTCTCAATTGGCTTTTTTATCTGTTCTGCTTTATAGACTTGAGATATGATGCCAGATAAAGAAAGCCATTCAATTGCATTTTCGAATTCTGATGCACGGCCACCTTTTTTGATTAACTTATATTGAAAGCGTGTATTTGGTTTTGAAAGCTGTACTGTGACATTGTCATAGGCTAGTCTGGTCTTCTTTATTTCGTTTAAATTATTGTATTTACTCCTATCATTAAGATAACTAGCTAGGATTGTATCCTGGATGTGACGGACAAGGACATAGTCTTTGGTTTCGACAAATTCCTTAACACATTCCGGCCTTCCTCCAATGATAAGATATTGACGATAAATTTTCCTTGCAGCATCATGCAAGGCAGCAGGCATAGGAGTATTGGTATCAAAACATTGTTTGATTCTTTCAACTAAATCTTGCTCCCCTAGTGCCATCCTGAATTCTTCCCTATCCATTGGATAAAGAGTTTTGATATCCACCTTTCCAACAGGAAAGGAAAAACGAGATCGGTTAACAGCAACACCTAGAAGGCTGCCAGCTACAATAATGTGATAGTCTGGAGCAAGTTCATAGAAATATTTTAGGGAAGTTAATGCACGCTCACAGAGCTGGACTTCATCAAAGACAATCAGCGTTCGTTCTCTTAGAATAGTCTGACCAGAAATGTGAGATAGAATCGGTATTAAATAATCAGGACTGATATCTTCTTGGAATGTTTCCATCAGCTTTGGATTTGTTTCAAAGTTAAAATAAACAACATTATCGTATTCTTTGCGCCCAAACTCTAAGATGGAGTAGGTCTTACCCACTTGTCTTGCCCCTTGCAAAATCAAAGGCTTTCGATGTTTGCTGTTCTTCCAAGCTACCAAGAAATCCATTATTTTTCTATACATAGTCATTTTCCTCATCATTCCTGGACTTAAGTATAGCATAAATTCGTGCCATTTAGTGTAAAATCTAAGCTATAAATTACACTAAACTACACGAATGTTTCTTAGATTCTTGCACTAACTGACACGAATGAGTTTCTGCTTCTTTTTGCTTCAGTCTAAAAACAATACTTCTTTTCTAGTTCTTTAAGGCAGTGATTGGTACAACAAAAACACCATCTGGACGATGGTAAGCAGCATTGGATAGACCGCAGATGACGCATTTGATTCTTGGTGCTTTTCCGCCGTTCTTTTCAATGTCAGAACAGACTTTAATAAGATTCTCAGCACCTTCATCAATCTTTTTAGCACCAAGTTTGATTTCAAAGGCACACCAGTCTCCGTCAGCTAATTCAATGACCGCATCAATCTCATGGTTCTTATAATCTTGGTAATGGAAAAGCTTTGCATTAAAGGCGTTTGCATAAATACTAAGATCTCTTTCCACCAAGGATTCAAAAAGGAAACCAAAGGTATTCAGATCTTTTAATAGTTTTTCTGGAATGATATTAAGTAAAGCACATGCCATAGCCGGGTCAGAAAAATGCTTCTTTTCCGATTGTTTTACTCTAAGCGAAGAACGGAGATTTGGGGAGAAAGGAAGCTGATTGTTGAATAGGAACATCCGGTTTAAGGACTCCAGATATTTATTAATAGTATTTCGACCCCTTGATTCGTTATCTTTTTCGGTAATATCGTTTGTAAGAGAAGAGAGGGATACAGTTGTGGATTCGTTTCTAGCCAAGGAACGCAAAAGGAGTTCTGCTTTGTGCGGATTGTACTCTACCCCATCATCCAGGCGATTTAAATCATCAATAATAGATCTCCTATAAGCCTGCGGCCTAAGATGGGCGAGTTTTTCATCAACACCAATATTAGCCGGCCATCCACCTCGGACAATATAGTAAGCGAGATTCTCAAGTGATACAGATTCTAGGATTTGATCTTCTAGTTTTCCGTTGCAAAGGTCTTCAAGACTGATTTTTCCAGAGGAATCGCCAGATTCGAAAAGCGACCTTGTGTTCCTTCTCATCCGAACAATTCTACCCGTTCCAGTATGCCTGATACCTTTGTCTTTCGGAGTTGATGATCCTGTCAGAATGAACTGTCCTTTTTTCTGCCGATTATCGACTTCGGCGCGAGTGGCATCCCAAAGGGATGGCACTTCCTGCCATTCGTCGATGAGTCGTGGAGCATCTCCTTTTAGAGCCCTAGAAGGACTAAGTTCTGCAAGTCTACGATTCAGAAAGTCGTTATCGGGATCACCGACTAAGAACTCACTGTTTGAATGATAAGCGGATGTCCAAGTTTTTCCGCACCATTTTGGCCCCTCAATGCAGATAGCACCAGCGACTTTCAGGTAGTCTTCAATCTGTTTATCTACAATGCGCTTTTTATAATTGCTTTTATCAACTAGAACTTTCATAGGAGAGCCTCCTGTTGGAATATATTATATACGCAAATACAGGAAAATGTATTCCAATAGAGCAGAATTCTTATCTGTAATGGAGCAATATTTTAAATAATAATGGATCAACTTTACTGAAATAACGTAAAGCATAACGACGATCTGGAGAGTAGCATAAAGTTTGTGTAAAGACTACAGAAGACAACGAAAAGCTGACTTTTCTTTTAGGAGAAACTGTTTCTGCGAGGTTAACTGGGAGCACTCTTCTGCTTGTACATCTCCAAAGACTTCTGATAAGCATACGAGCGAATAGGAAGAAATTTTCTTTCTATTCAGAAACTGAAAAGGTGTGCATGGAGGAGCATGCACACCTTTTCACTTTACTACCTTGCTTTTTCGATAACTTCTTTTAAGGCAGCAGCCGACTTTTCAAGCTTTTCTTTCTCTTTTTTGGTAAGAGGAAGTTCAAGGACTTTCTCGACTCCGCTTCGTCCGACTAAGGAAGGAATCGATAAAGCTAGATTCGACAATCCATAGGTTCCATTTAATTCCACGGAAACTGGAAGCCTAGTATGAGTGTCATTGACAATGCAGGAGACAATATGAGAGACAGAGAGTGCGATTCCATAATAGGTTGCACCTTTTTTCTCAATGATCTTATAGGCAGAATTCACGACATCATCCTGAATCTGTTTCCTTCCGGCATCATGGTCGGTGTATCCTCTCCTGGCACAGAAATCATTGAGCGGAATTCCACTGATATTGGCTCCGCTCCAGATCGGAGTCTCGCTGTCACCGTGTTCTCCGATGATAACGGCATGGACGTTCTTGGTATCGACCGACAATCGTTTGGATAAAAGGTATTTCAATCGGGCAGTATCAAGTACCGTTCCACTGCCGAAGACACGGTTGGAAGGAAGTTCACTCTCCTTGTATGCAATATGAGTCAAGACATCCACAGGATTAGCGACAATCAGCAGAATACCTTCGACTTGAACTCTTTTTAATTCTGCAATGACGGATTTCCTGATTCCGGCATTCTTATGAATCAAATCTAAACGGGTTTCTCCTGGTTTCTGACTTGCACCAGCGGTGATGATGATGACACTGGCATCTTTGGTATCTTCGTAATTTCCAGCATAGATGTTCCTAGAATAGGCATAGGGAAGACCATGTGCGAGATCCCTTGCTTCTCCTTCTGCTTTGGCTTTGTTAGCATCGATGAGAACAAGTTCATTGAACTGCCCCTTCTGCCTAAGTGCAAAAGCGATGGAACTTCCAACGAATCCGCATCCGATGATGACTGCTTTCTTGATATTGACCATTGTTATTCTTTCCCCCTTTTCTTTTAGTATATAGCAAAGGGCAAAGAATTTCTAATAATGTGATTTATCTATTACCAAAATCAAGAATATAAATAATCTACAGACTTATTGAAAACAGCACCAGAAATCAACCTATTATTATGTATCTCTGCACCAAAAATGGGTTAGTTTCTAATAAACAAATATTTAAAAAACACTGATTTGTAAATCAAAATAAGAAACGTGAGGGGTATCCGAAAAACACCATCAATTGGATTAAATTCCCTCTTTTCCTAGCGCAAAAGCAAGATAGTAAGGAAGGGTTAATATATTATTCTCACAACCAATGTTATAGTCACCGAATTTAATCAGCTTTGTTTCTCCATAGTGCTCTGGATGAGACCTTATTGTTTTGCTTGATCTTGTAGTTCCGCTTTTTGCTTTGACTTCAATCAGGGTTGAATAGCCTTGGTAGGAAATCACAAAGTCTACTTCTAATCCGCTGCTCTTGGCAAAATAGTAAATGGGAATATCAGCTTTATAAAGCGAGTCTGCAACAGCCGCTTCAAACAGAGGGCCTTTGTTCCTTCCGAGTTTGTCTTGCCTCAGAGCACGGATGGTATCGAGTCCACATAAAGTCGTCATCATCCCAATATCGGAATAATATAGGCGAAATTGCGAATGTATTTTTTTTATAACAAGAGGAATCGATGGGTTCTCTACGTTGTTAGCTTTGAAAATAACACCTGCGTTGAGAAGATAATCAATGGCATCTTGTCTCTGGTATCCATTGCCAGCAATTTTTGAAGCGATGAAATTACTTTTCTCAGAAAACGCAGAAGAGAGAACAAGGTCGAAGGCTTTCTGGATTCTTGAGATTTCTGTACCGGAATAGATTGATTTTCCTTGGGTATCCTTTCTTTTTATAGGATCGCCTTTAATATCGAAAAGCAGACTTTTGTTTTTGTTCCATGCTAGAGAAAAATCATTGGAATCAAAATACTGTTTGACTGCTTCGGGATAGCCTCCGACGCACCTGTATTCTTTATACAATGATTTTAGCTTTGCATGGATGATATCTGGAATCTTTTCTTTCTTGTGAAAATATCCAAGCAGGATTTCAACCTGTTCTTCAGAAAAGCCAGCAGCCCAAAGAAATTCCTCGAAATCCAGTGTTTTCCTACAGAAAACATCTTCGGAGCCATTCGGCCTAGGAGCTCCATCTCCGCTTTGTACTATATTAAGGCCTATATAGGAACCACTTGCGATAACCTCAAATCTGTTGTCTTCTTTAAAACTCTTAAGCGCTAGTCTTGCACGAGGACAGTCCTGTATTTCATCTAAAATTAGGATGGACTTGCCTGGTGTGAATTTAAAATCTGTATTCCTGAAAGAAAGCTTTCGAATGATGTCATCAACTTCTAGTGAGTCATCAAATACATGCTTGATGTCTGGTGTTTTCCAAAAATTGATTAAATTGACGTTTTTAAAGTGGCTTTTTGCAAATTCCAGGATACTTCTAGATTTTCCACACTGTCTGATGCCATAGACCAAGGCAGGAGAATGATGTCTGTTTTGCAGCCATTCATCCAGCGTTTTGTCGATTTTTCTTTTTAAATATTCGTTCATCTTATATTACCTGCCTTTATTCTACACCAAAAAGCAGGTGAGTTGAATAGATATCCGCACCAAAAACCAAGCAATCTCTCAAGTGTTCTGCACTAGAAATCAACCTAATATTATTTGTCTCCGCACCAAAAAAACTGGCTGGAATCTTGCTACTCTGCACCAAAAAATGGATTAGTTTCTGCTGAACAAGTATTGAAGAAGACATAAATTTATTAGGAAATCAGTGATTTTTTTGAAAAAACAGGCATTTTCTATGAAAAATGATGATCTATAGTAATGGAAAAGGCAGTTATAGTTTCCCTATAACTGCCTCTAATATTTAAAAAGAATATATTTACTTCGAAGCTTCTTCGATCGTTTCTGGAGTGTGATGACCAGAAAGGATTAACTGATATCCTTTTTCGGTGAACTCTTTTATTTGTTCTGCAGTTGGCTTTTCTGCTTTTGGATCTGGTCCGAACCTATGAGTGTAGACAGCCTTCAGGTCTTTGATTTCCACATCGAAGTCAGTTCCTTTCCTGGTGAAGGATAAGGAAACATCACCGAAAACCGGAGAGCCCTCAATACCTATGATTTCATCCCGGGTTTCTTCCTGGATGGAATCTGTGAAAGTCTTACGGAAGCTTTCATATAATTTCTTTGGAGTTCCGTTCTTTAAAGAATCAATGTTCTCTTTGACAGAGTAGATCTTTGCTTCCGGAAGGAAATCTTTCGGAGAGACATGATCCACAAGAAGGATATACTTCTCGTTGATGTTAAGACCTTCAATGAACTGATTCAGTTCTTCAACATTCTTCTTGAATAAAGGTGCTTCAATGACAACAATAGAATCCTTTTTACGGACTAGGATTACCTGATCGACAATTGGATCTTTTGTTTCATAGGCATAGATGGTGGTTCCGTTCTCTTCGTAGATTCTCCTAGTTCCTTCTTTTAAGTTCTGTAATTGGTAATTCATTTTATTGACCTCCTTGAATACCGGTGATATTGTAGAAAATAGGGATTTAAAAGAATAGTACGCACTTAAATGTGCTATAGTATCCAAAAAGATACCTAGGAGAATGAAATATGATTGATAAAACAAAGCTTCCGCCTTGTCCGGTAGAGACAACACTTAAGATTATCGGAGATAAATGGAAGGTATTGATACTGAGAGATCTGTTTACTGGAACGAAACGTTTCAGTGAACTGAAGAAATCACTTTGTACTGTTACACAGAAAAGGCTGACCCAGCAATTAAGAGAGAGGGAAAAAGACGGGATTATCTCCCGTAAGGTCTATCCGGTGGTTCCTCCGAAAGTCGAATATTCCCTTACTGATTTAGGAAAGACACTAAAACCAGTGATTCAGTCTCTTTCTGATTGGGGAACCTATTTGAAGATGGTGCTTTGATAATTGCAGAAACAGAACAGGGAAGGACTCTATTGGCTTGGATATCTTACCCGTTATATCTGCTATACAAGAAATATTAACAGTATTCTTCTCTATAAACTTTTTGATGTAAAGCAGATCTATTCCCTTTATAACTTTTATCATACGCAGAGCGAAGAATGGTGTCTTAGCCGACTCCTTTGTCAATACGGGTATACCGAGGACGACCTTGATATTAATAATCGATTGAAAAGAGCTATCCAAAGACACAGGAATAAGGATACTGGCTATAAGATTACAGATGCAAAGCATCCTATCCAATAAGCAATCGGTTCGTGTTCAAAACAGATAGCTTAAAGGACACCCGTTTTCTGAATGCTGTAAAACAGAAGAGCCTAGAACAAAAATACGGAACTGGTTTTATAGGTTACGGGATGAATGACAGGTGAAGTAGATGATCTGTCTTTCCTTGGAGATTTCATTCCTTAGAATTCTTGCTTTCTTAAGATGCTCTTCATCTAAGTACCTGAAGAGATCATCCCTGATCAGGAAAGGCTTGTCTTCTTTGAAGATGCTGTCATTTAAAGCAAGGGTATAGCAGAGAAGAACAAGAGCAGTCTGTCCGCTCGAGAGATGGTTATAGTCTTGGCTTGCTCCGCTTTCATCTAGAGAAACAGCAAAGTCAGTATTGAACCGGATTTTTTCTCCCCTCGTTTTTTCAATCCTGTCACTGTAGTGGACAAATCGGTCATGCCTTGGCTTAATATAGCGGTTCTTAATGTTGGCTTCTGCCTTGTTTAGATGATCGATTGTCTTTCCAATCCTCTGTTCTTTATCTTTCAACTGAGTTAGGGTTATTTTTAAATCCGGAAGGCATGCAAGTTCATTGTCCCATTGGCTGAGAGTGTCTTCTGTTTCCGAAATCTGCTGTTCTAATGTATTCTCTTGTTTTACTAGATTATCAATCTCACCGTTTAATGAGCTGATATCCATAAGCTCTGCGTTTTCCCTCTTCCAGTTTGGATCTAGTTTCTTTTCATTGATGTAGTCTTCTAGCACTTTCTTGCTCTTGTCATAGAACTGAAGGGCAGAATTATAGTCTAATATTGCAGAGCTTAATCCCCTTAGAGAAGATAGCTTGTATTTGTTTAAGAAGGCGTTAATTTGATGATCGTACTCGTTGATTGCTTTTTCGCTTTCTTCTTTCTGCTTGGAATAAACTTCTTCCTTTTTTTGGAGGTCTTCCAAGCTTGAAACGGATTGCTTTAATGATTTTAGATTTTCTTCATAGTTATTAGAATACATTTTATACTTGCCAAAGAATTCATTAAGCGATTCCAAAGTAGAAGAAAGAGTTTCTTTATCTTCTTTTGTTTTTCTATCTGCCTTATCTTTCTTGGATAGAAGGTCAAGATAATGACCATAATTGGATTCTATACGTCCATAGGCTTCTTCAATATCATCTCCTTGGATTCTAAGAAGTCTCTTGATCTCTTCTTTTGCTTTGTCTAGTTTTTCTTTGTCTAAATCTAAGCTTGGTTTTGCTGTCTTTTTTCCTTTCGATAGGAAGGCACCTACTATTGAAAGAAGAGTGAGGACAAGACAACAGAAGCACCATTTTGAGACAATTATGCCTAAAAGGATTCCTACAACAGCAAATGCTACAGCGAGTAAGATAAAGAACAGCTTTGAATTACTTCCTTTCTTGTTGTTCTCTGCTTCTGGTTTTGGAATGTAGTTCTTCTTGGCATCCTTGTATTCCTGATAGGCTGCTTTGATTTCTTCCCTAGGGATTGGATTCTCTTCATAGTAAGAGAAGACCTTTTTTTCCTCCTCTGTAAGGGGAGACGTGTTCCTTTCCTCCTTTAGGGTCTGGCATTGATAAATCTGTTTACTTATTTTATCGAAGTCTTCTTGGGAGGGTACTCCTTCTTTAAAGTCTTCCTTTAGACTTTGATACTTAGCTTCTTCCCAAGAAGTGAGAGAGGAATTATTTTGATTCTCGATAGCAGCTTTTTTTCTACTAGAAGCATCTTCTGCCTTACGGATCTCATCTTCCGAAGGTACTCCACAAGGAAAAGAAGATTTCTCTTTCTCTGTTGCTGCTCTAGCTTCTTCTACTTGTTTTTTCTTATCCAAGAAGGAATGATAGATTTCAATCGTGTTATTCTTCTGAATGATTTCGTCTCGTTCTTTCTTCTTTTCAACAATGCTCTGCTTTAAACCATTTAATTCAGAATAAGATTGTTCAAGACCAACCTGTTTATCTTTTCTGTTCTCTTTGAGCTCTTCTAAATCATTGATCTTGTCGCGGCACTGGGCAATCTTTCCTTGTTTCTGTCCATTTCTTTTTGGTTTGTATTCCTTCTGAAGATCACTAAGAGCAGTGATGACATCATCGAAAGTATAGCTTTCATCGGTACCATCCGTATAATGACCCCTCTTGCTATCAATGGATTCTGTGGATCCGATGATCAGATTCTCTGGTGTTAAAAACACCAGTTTACAGAAGGATTCTCTGTCTAAACCTGGAAAGAAGAAATTGCCGATTTCTCCGTTTATCTCCACTTCCTTCGTATTACAGAAAAGACGCCTCGTGTCTTCATTTGGTCTCTTCCCGAAATGACGTTCGATACGATAGTCAGAGCCATTATCCGAGAATTCCAAAGAGCCGCCACAGTCTTTGCCAGAATAGGGAAGATATCTCTTCCGTTCTGGACTAGAGACCTTTCCTAATCCATAGAACCTTGCCAAAAGATAATTGGCAAGAGTGGTCTTTCCTTCACCGTTGCTTTCAAGGAAATCATTGATTCCCTCTTTGAAATCAATGGTTCTGTCTTCCCTATTTCCAAAGGCACGGATATAAGCTTGTTTCAGTTCCATTTCAGAAGAGCTCCTTTTTCTCTAGAGCAGCTAAGCCTAGCGTGATGATTTTCTGCTTTTCTTGATCGGAGAGAGTACTATCTTCCAAGACAAGACGATAGAACTCTCCTTTTAGGGAAAAATCTCTCTCGAGTTTTTCCTTGTTAAACTGAATCCGGGTTCTATTCTTGACATTGACTAGACGTGCAAGACCGCTTAGTTCACGTTCGATGTCTTCTTCTTTAAAGTCTGCATCTTCTAAGACATCTCCTTTTAAAACAATGCGATAGATGTCATCGGGATCAAAGGATACCGATTCTTTGATCTTGCTGATGATGGATGGAATGGAACTCCTATTTGTGATATCAACTTCCTCTTGCTGGATGACAACATGTGAAAAAGGAACAAACTCCTTCTTTATCTTTTTGTCATCCACAGTAAGGAGAATAAATCCTTTTTCTCCGGTTTCATCAAATCCTCTTCCTTGGAGGCAGCCAGGGTAAGCATAGCTTCCTCTCTCATCCATCCTTCCATCTTGATAGGAATGGATATGTCCAAGGGCAAGATAATCAATATTCTTGTTCTTTAGCTTCTTGAGATAGATGGAATCCCTTCCTGCTTTATCGCTCAGGGCTCCATGGAGCCTAACTAGGTTCCTCTTATCTTCCTCTAGGGAAAGAGTGTCATAAAAAGAAAGACAGTTCTCCTTGCACCTTTCAATACCACTCAGAGTGATATTTTCTGATAAAGGATAGGAAGTCCACTTGGAAGAGAACCTCTTTAGATTCTCTGGCCTATCTTCTTCCTTACTCCTGCGGTCATGGTTTCCCTTTAAATAATAGAAGGTAATCTCTTTGGACTCACGGATAACATCATAGAAAAACTTCTTGTCTTTCCTAGAGGGGGTATCGGAATCAAAGACATCTCCGGAAAGAAGAACAACAGGAATCGAATTCTCTTTTGCGTATTCTGCAAGACGGAGAAAAGAAGTCCGTACTTCTCTTTTCCTGTTGTCAGATATGCTTTTCATTTTATTGTCTATCGGAGAACCAAGATGAAGATCAGCAACGTGAATAATTTTCATATTTCCTCCTTCGAAGCTCGTTACTCTTTATTGGAAATTATAACATAAAGAGGTGAACACAGAGTACAGCAATTACATAGTCTTTCTCAGTCGATTTCCCGTGCATCACCAGACCATCTTTTGAACGGGCCTAAATGATACTAGAACCGAAAAAACAGGAACGAAAAAGAGTGTCTCTAAAAAATATCAACGATTCATTAAGAGGACTAACGATTCTTTTGTTAAGAAGAAACAAAAGAATCGCTGAATCGCATTGTCGTCTGAAAGAATTTCTAAAATATTACGTGGACAAATGTTAATTTTTGGAAAACTGTTTTGGTGTATGACTATATAATCTAGCTTCGTTATATAAACGCAAGAACATGAAGAGAGATTTGATTATGTTTTACTCTTTCTTATTAGCACACATAAGATGAATCACACAAAACTTAAAATAAATACTGCAATGCGCATTCCTATTTAAAATACAAAACTAAAAGCTGTGTTAAAGTTAACTTGATATTAGTTAT
>ERZ1026868.92-NODE-92-length-72051-cov-6.776251_pt1 | contig 72051 bp, 58 predicted proteins | sample MGYA00380164_ERZ1026868 | MGnify/ENA primary metagenome ERZ1026868 (study PRJEB33269, sample SAMEA4719800) | human gut metagenome | biome: human-associated habitat; feature: organic feature; material: feces | place: Cameroon | collected 2013-10 ...
ATTATATCTAAAGAAAAGTGTAATGTCAATATTTCAAAAAAACAAAAGATCAAGAGAGCCTTTGTAAGTTACGATATATTAATTTCCAATTTCTTCTTGAATAGGCTTAAAAGCATATCCGAAAGAATCAGTATTATCATCAAAAGAATAACAATTTCTGTCAATTTGGTGAAATCTGCCATCTGATAGGATAAGTAAAGCTCTTTACCTAAGCCAATAAAATCACTTTTATAACTGAAAGTTTCTGCCATTATTTCCGCTTTAAAGGCTAAACCGAAACATTGAAGAATTCCCCTGCCGTAATAGGGAATCGATAGAGGAACAATTATTTTATAAAAGACTTTTCCCTTTTGATTGCCGTCTAATAAAAACTGCTTTCCATATCTTTCTTTAATTTTTTCGGACCCTTCTGAGCTTGCTTCATAACTGATTGGAAAACAAAGAAGGAAGACTACAGCATAATAGAAAGATGGTACATAGAGGGAAAGAAGGAAAATAATGGCAATCCTAGGAATAGAACGCCTGACTGACCTTATCGGAAAAAGAAATCGTTTCCTATTGGGATAATATCCTGAAAATAGGCCAAGGATGAATCCAAGGATCAAGCTGATTCCTAATCCTATCAAAGAACGGAGAAAGGTATATCCGAAAGATACAAGGAAAGAAAGGTTTCCTAGCCTAAGAAAAGACTCACCGAAAGCAGAGAAGAACTCAGGAAGGAACTTACCCTTGGTGCCGAGATAGACCCTTTCATAAAGAAAGATTGCGAAAAAAATCCCTAAAATAGAAGCGATATATTTATTAAGTAAAGGAACTTTCTTCTTCATTTCACACCGTAAACGGATTTGAAAACAAGGTCCGGAATCAGTCCTTCCCCATAGCTAACAACATAATCGCCTTCGTTCCTGATTCCATCGGAATCATTGCCTAGAGAGATAACATAGAGATTTCCATAGGTTACCATGGAGACAAATTCATACTTATCTTCGCAGAGCTTCCTGCCGTTTATGGAGTCAAAAACAATGAAATCTTTCTCACCTTTAGCAAATTCGGCTTTGATTAGATTTGGCGATTCCGTAATAAATTTATCATCAGAAGCAAAAGCGGAAAAAGCCAGGCTTGGCGCACCAACAGGGGATGCAATCTGAAAGCTCAAGGAACTAGTAGAGCTGTTTAAATAGGGAACATAGTAATACGATGAAAAATTCTTATCGTCTATGTTAATCGAAAGCGTTGTAGATAATTTTTCATACTCATAATGGTCGGGTTGTTTTTTCTTATCAAGGAAGCCAAACCCGTTCTTACTATCCTTTTGTACGTTCAGAATAAGATTGGTAGTCATTCCGAATTTGCTTTTCTGCTGTTCCAGATTTGGCATCGCTTCATCGATTTGGCTTTTTACCGATTCCGGATTTGATTCCAAGGCAGCGATTGTGGAATCAACCGTCGAAAGAAAAGAAAGAATATCAGAGCTCTTTGATTTATCTTGCGCTAAAGATTTCTTGATAAAAAGACCTGCCTGAGGAAAACCATTCGTACCATATTTTTCAGAGAATAAGGTACGAATATCCGAATAAATCGAAAGAGTAGAATCTTTTAAAAGTGCGTTTTCTACAACGGGGTTGCTTGAGACGACATAATTGACAGTCTGTCCCTGATCGGATTTGGAAATCCTATAAGGAAGGGTATCCGCAACCTGAGAGACATAGCGACTGATTTTGACTTTGGAATTGGTGGAATAGGAAGATCCACCGCTGTGACATCCGGTAATGAATAACGTGGTTAACAATAAAAAGGAAAATTGATTTTTCATGGCTTTATTTTAGCATAAGAAGATTTCTATTTCCGTAAAAACGCTTATTTAAAAACTCCTCTGGCAGATGCCAGAGGAGCGATGGTTTGGAGTTAGAAATTGACCGGGAGATCGTAGTAGACGCAATCGAGAAGCTTTTCCCTCTCTTCCTGCGTAGGTTTACGCGGGTTGGTAAGGGTGCAAGCATCAAGGATAGCATTTGCAGCGATATCATGACGACGTTCAAGATAGACAGACTCCGGAACGAAGCCTTCCTCAGTCGGATAAGAATCCTTTCCGTAATGCTTGATGCAGTGCGGAATATTGAGGGCATCATTCCTTTCACGGAGAACCTTGATAAGGTTGTTGACAGTATCCCTAGGAGTGCAGCCATAGATTCCCATTTCGTTGGCAATCTCGACATAGCGCTGACGGGCAGTTAAGTCCTTTGCATTGTAAGCAATGACCTTCGGGAGGTACCTTGCATTAGCAGCACCATGGATGATGTGAGCACCATAGTCCTGGAAAGCAGCACCAGTCTTATGAGCCATAGAGTGAACGATGCCTAAAGAAGCATTGGAGAATGCCCTGCCGGCTAAGCACTGAGCAAAGTGAACATTGTCACGGGCTTCCCTGACTCCGTTGTAGGAATCAACTAAGTCGGCCTTGATGACCTTTGCAGCTAAGAGAGCATCGGCATCGGAGAACCTGGAATTGGCGGTAGAAACATAGGCTTCGATAGCATGGGTGATGGCATCCATACCAGTGTGAGCAACAAGTTTCTTCGGCCTGGTGTGAGCAAGTTCCGGATCGACGATGGCAACATCCGGAGTGATTTCGAAATCAGCAATCGGGAATTTGATGCCTTTCTTGTAATCCGTGATGATGGAGAAAGCAGTAACTTCAGTTGCAGTTCCGGAAGTAGAGGAAATAGCGCAGAAATGAGCTTTATGACGGAGTTCCGGTAACTGGAAGACTTTGCACCTATCTTCGAAAGTGATCTCCGGATACTCATACTTGATCCACCTTGCTTTGGCGGCATCAATCGGAGAACCACCACCGATAGCAACGATCCAGTCAGGTTCAAACTTCCTCCTGGCTTCAGCACCGCGCCTAACAGTTTCGACAGACGGATCGGATTCGATACCTTCGAATAATTCGACTTCGAATCCAGCCTGCTTCAGATACTCTTCAGCTTTGGCAAGGAAACCAAAACGCTTCCTGCTTCCGCCACCGACACAAATCCTAGCCTTTTTTCCTTTCAGATGAGATAAGGCCTCGAGGCTGCCCCTTCCGTGATAGATATCACGAGGTAAAGTGAAACGTGCCATTGTATACCTCCTGTTTTCTGCTGCTAAATGGCATTAGCAACAATAACAAAATAATTATAAATGAGAAGAAATTCATTAGTAAAGGGCTTTCTAGAAACAAAAATGGAAATTTGAGCACTGATTGCGCATTTTTATGTTTTGAATATAAGAATACGCAAAAAGCAATCAAATTTTTGGAGTGTTCTTTTTGCAACTTGGTTCCTTATTTCTTAAAATAATAAGAAACGGAGGTTTTCTTACTATGATTCAGATTTATGGAAGTCATCTTTGCCCGGATTGCAACAACTGTACGCTTAGCTTAGATAAGAACAAGATTCCTTATGTTTACTACGACATCACGAAGAATATTCGTCTTCTGCACAAATTCTTAGAAAGGAGAGATACTCTTCCTTTCTTCGATCATGCGAAGGAAATTCATGATATCGGTTTGCCAACAAGGATATTGGATGATGGAACTAGGACAAGGGATTGGGAAGCTTATCTTAAGAACCTAGGACTCCCTTGCTATTATACCGATACAAAGAAAACCTGTTCCATTGACGGAAAAGGCTGTTAGTAACACAAAAAAGGCACCATTTAGGCGCCTTTTTGTATTTAAGAGTAGTATTTCTGAAGATAGTTAGCAGCGTAGGAACAATCTGCGGATAGGGAATAGCCTTCTTTTTCCGCTTTTTGAATGATTAATGTCCTCAGGGCCTTAGCAAGTCCTTTTCCTTGGTGTTTTTCTTCGACGACTGTCTTTTTGATGTTCAGGACATTGTTATTTATTTCGAATTCGAGATAAGCAGCCCGTTCCTCTTTCTGGTAAAGAGAAATCCGGTTATCTTCCCTGACCGGTTTGAAATCAGTTGCAAACATTAGCGGAGCTTGAATCCTACTTTGAAGGCATCTGCAAGGACTTTGTCCCTGGAATAATACTTGTTATTGCTTGGATCATAGGCAATCGGTTTTAGTTTGCGGACATCGACCTTGCCATTTTCATCCAGAATAGAATCATCCGCAACGATTTCAAGGATCTCACCTATCCTGTTGCCATTGTCATCGCGGTGATCGAGCTTGCATTCAAGAGTTAATGGGAGTTCACGGAAAAGAGGACAAGGGAAGTTACCTTCCCTAATGGTAAGCTTGGTTTTATCCCTTTTATCTTTATCTGTATTCTTGGAAACAAGACCAACATAATCGGCAACTTCTACGGTATCTTCGGTAGCAAATGAGACCGAAAAATATCCGCTATCCTGGATGTTGAGAGTCGTTTGATGGGCTTCTGAAAGGCTAAGAATGACCTTATTAGTGTCATAGATGCCGCCCCAAGCAGCATTCCTTAAATCTGGATTTCCTTCTTTGTCATAGGTTCCAATCAGAAGAACCGGAAGCGTATAAAACAAAGTGGATGGTTTTAAATTTACTTTCATGTTTCTTCCCCCTAGTTTCAGTATATTTTGTTTCAGTATATTACGGAATAAGAGAAAAAACAATAAGTGTGCTTAATCGTATTGTCCGATAGAACGAAGGTAACGTTCTAAAATTACACAGCTTGCAGCAGCATCAATCGACTTATGCTGCTTCTTAGAATTCTTCCCTTCATCGTGAAGGTAAGAGGACGCTTCCAAGGTGGAATAACGCTCATCCTGCAAGACTACTGGAATACCAGGAAAGGTTTTCATCAGCCTCTCCTTAAACGAATAAACCGTCCGTGTCCTGTCACACTCATCTCCGGAAGGGAAAAGAGGAAGACCAAGAACGAATTTACTCACTTTTTCGAAGCGAAGAATCTCTTTTAATTCTTGTAGCGCGTAATCAAAATCCATCCTTTTGAATCGAAGATTCTTCAAAGGAGTGACAAACCTTCCAGATCGGGAAATGGAAATCCCTAAACTACCCTTTCCTAAATCAAGGGCAACAAGATTCTTTTCCATTAAAGGGAAAGAAGGAACTTTTTGACTTCTTCCAGCTTCTCAAGAGAAGAAGTTCCGCCGAAAGCAACATCTTCTCTGCCGCCACCACGGCCATTTAACAGCTTGGAAGCTTCCTTCCTGATCCTTCCTGCTTTCAGATTGGTCAAAGACTTTCCTTTTGCAGCAACAAGGTCTTTCTTCTCACCATTATCAACAGCAAAGAAAAGAACAAGATCCTGATATTTATCAATCAGCTTATGGCTTAAGGAATCGAGTTGGTCATGGGTAAGGCCTTTTAAGCTCTTGACTAAGACTTTATGCCCGTTATTTTCAACCCTGCTAGCTTCTAAGGAACCAAAGAGAGCATTCGTGCTTTCTTCCCGAAGTGCCTTGATCGTAGCGTTCAAAGAAGCAGTGTTTTCATTGTTGGCAACAATCTTATTCCGGACAGCTTTATCCGAATTGACACTAAGAAGACGAGCAGCCTCTAAGATCCTGCCCTGCTTTTCTTTGAAGAATTCATAGGCTTTTTCACCAGTATAAGCTGTGATACGACGAATGCCGGCAGCCACAGACTCTTCCTGGGCAATAGCAAACAAATCAATGTCCTTTGTATTCGAAACATGGGTACCGCCGCAGAATTCCGTGGAATAATCACCCATGGAAACAACGCGGACGACATCACCATACTTTTCACCGAAGAGATGCCTTGCATTCTTCTTTAAAGCATCCTCTTTCTTCCTGACTTCCGTTTTAACCTCTAATCCGGCAAAGATCTTCTCGTTGACACGCTTTTCGATGGCATCTAAGGTGTCCTGATCCAGTTTTTCATCGGCATTGAAGTCGAAGCGGAGCCTTTCATCATCATAGTAGGCGCCTTCCTGATGGATTTCCGAAGAAATAATCTCCTGTAAAGCCTTTTGGAGAAGATGAGTTGCGGAATGGTTCTTCCGAATTTTATTGCGACGATTCCAGTCGACTTTTTCAAAGAAGACATCTCCTTCTTTGATTTCACCATAAAGGACCTTCACATGAAGCAGATGCTGGCCATGGTTTGCTATAGAGACATCGGTCACTTCTGCTTCACAGTTTGCAGAGGAAATCCTTCCCTTATCGGCTACCTGTCCGCCAGAAAGGGCATAGAAGTCCGTTTTGGCAAAAGCAACATCTCCTTCTTCGTCAATCGAATCGACTTTCTTTCCGTTAACAAATAAGCCGATGACATTGCTTTCAAAGTCTTTGTCTTCTTCATAATCGAATTCGCTAGGAGTGACAAAGGAAAGCCTGTCTTTGGACTGAAGTCCGAAAGATTCGCGGTTTCCACGGCTCTTTCGGGCAAGCTCCTTGCTTTCCTTTAAAAGCTTATTGTATCCTTCTTCATCGACTTTCTTTCCGTTATCTTCCGCAATTTCCTTGGTAAGCTCGAAGGGGAAGCCATAAGTATCCGAAAGCTTGAAGCAATCTTCAGCAGAGAGAGTATCACCCTCTTTTGCTAGATACTGAGAAAGGAGCTTTTCTCCGGTCTTCAGCGTATTAGAGAACTTGTTCTCTTCGCTAAGGATCCTCTTCCTAGTGCGCTGCTCATGTTCCTTAAGATATGGATAGAAGTGTTCCCTGGTCTTTGTGACAATCGGGACAAGGTTAGCTAAAGTACCAGCATCTAATCCTAGGGTAAGTGCATAACGGGATGCACGGCGGAGAAGACGCTTTAAAACATAGCCACGTCCATCATTGGAGAACACGGCACCATCTGCTAACGCAAAGGTAATCGAACGGATATGGTCAGCAATAACGCGGTAGGCAAGCTTGTATTTGCCATCGTAAGGATATTTCGATTTGCTTTCGAGGTACTTAATATATGGCCTAAAGAGGTCTGTTTCAAAGTTAGTCTCCGTTCCCTGCCTGATACAGGCTAAACGTTCCAGACCGGCACCGGTATCGATGTTTTTCTGAGGGAGCTGCTTATATTCGCTTCTCTTTTTGCCAGGTTCGGAATTGAACTGTGAGAAAACAATGTTCCATAATTCGATATAACGATCGTTATCAAGATCGTCCTGAAGAAGCTTCAATCCCAAATGTTCCGGATCCCATTGCTCACCACGATCGTAGTTGATTTCGGTATCTGGTCCACACGGTCCTTCACCGATTTCCCAGAAGTTCGACTGGCTAGGCACCCTGTTTTCTTCCGGAATACCGCATTTGACCCAAAAGTCGTGGGTATCTTTGTCATCCGGATAATAGGTGACATAAAGCTTGTGCGGATCAAAACCATAGTATTTGTCACTGGTCAAGAGTTCATAAGCCCACGGGATGACTTCCGGACGGAAGTAATCACCAATGGAGAAGTTTCCCATCCTTTCGAAGAAAGTGTGGTGACGGGCTGTATGTCCGACATTATCAATATCGTTAGTACGAATGCACTTTTGTGCGTTGGTGATTCTACGATGCTTTGGAGTCAATGTACCATCAAAATACTTCTTTAAGGCAGCAACACCTGCGTTAATCCAAAGAAGCGTCGGGTCATTGTTCGGAATCAAAGAGGCAGATGGCTCGATGTAATGGCCATGGTCTTTGAAGAAGTTCAGCCAGATATCACGGATTTCATCACTGGACAGTTTACGCATAGAAAGAATCTCCTTTAAAAAATAACAGTTTATTTAATAACCGACTTATTATACTCTGAAATCGAATCTTGGCGCGGAAAAAGGAATCATAAGGAGTTCAAAGCCCTTTCTTTAAAGGCTTTGGTTCCTTTTTCCAATCGTTTCAGCCCGTCTTTCAGCAGCGACAGAGGTGTCGCAACATTCCTTCGAAGGAATCCTTCTCCGCCTTTTCCATAAACAGAGCCATCCTGCAGCCAAAGGCCAGTCTCCTGTTTCAGGAATTTGGCAAATATCCCAGAATCCTTCGTTATCTTGCGAATATCGATCCAAACGAGATAAGTAGCATCTCCAGGAACGACTTTCCTTCCAGCTATGTTCTTTTTAACAAAAGAAGAAACATAATCCCGGTTATAGAAGACATGCTCTCTCCTTTCATCAAGCCATTCTTCACCTTCGTTTAAGGCAGCAATCGCAGCCGGACAACTGAAAATATTTGGTTCAGCCACCTCATCGGTATTGATCTGGCGATTCACTTTCTTCCGCAGGTCTTCGTTTGGAACAATGATGGCAGAAGTATGGATGCCAGCAAGATTGAATGGTTTTGTCACACTGATCGCATTGACAGAAATATTCTTGTTGATTTCATTGACAGCAAAGAAAGGGTTATAAGTTAGTCCTGGTCTTACAATCTCGCCATGAATCTCATCGCTTAAGACAACCACATGGTTTTCATAGCAAAGACGTCCGATCTCCGATAATTCTTCTTTGGTCCAGATTCTGCCGACAGGGTTAGCAGGATTGCAAAGAATCCTCCTTGTGGTTTTATCATCCTTTAAAACGTCTTCCAATGCTGGAAAATCAATGGAATAATTACCATCGTTCAAAAGCAAGGGTACTTCTTTGACTACCCGGTGGTTATTCAGTACGGAATTATAAAAAATATTGTAAACCGGAGTTAGTAAGACAACATTATCTCCCTCTTTTGTTAATTTCCGAACAGAGGAAGAGATAGTAGGGACTACGCCTAAAGAAAAAAGAAGCCAATCTTTTTCAAGCTTGGTCTTATGTCGTCTTTCAAAGAAATTCCTGTAGGCATGATACCAATTATCGTGAGGTTCCGTATAGCCGTAGATAGGATGAAGAACCCGTTTTTCCAAAGCAGAGACAATCTCAGGGGCAACTTTGTAGTCCCTGTCCGCAATCCACCTAGGCAGGATATCTTCACTACAATCCCATTTGATGGACTCCGTATTATGGCGATCTGTTACCGTTTCAAAATCATATTTTCCCATTTTCAATCACCTTGATTTGACTTAAATCAATTCGTTCATCATCTTTTATATATTCTTCATAAGATCGGCATTCGATTTTTCCTGAAATCGGATTTTTAATGATTCCTAAGCAAGAATCAATCTGACAATCAAGACCAGAGCAATATTCAAAGATTAAATCCGAATCTTTGCTTATCGTACAATCTTTCCTAGTGAGATTTTTCCTGTAGCAGAAACCTTGATGAGACTGGAAGTGACAACCAATGCAGGTAATGTTTTCACTGTTCCAGGCAAAGTACTCACCCTCAATCGTGCAGTTGATCAGGGTGACGTTTTTGCAGTTCCAGAAAGCGTCTTTGGAGTGGAAGATGCAATTCTTCCTCACAATATCATGTCCGCCGTCAAAAATATAATTTCCATCGATGTGAATATCTTCCCCTTCGATTTCAGAAGAACCCCTACCGAAATAGTCTCCTTTCACCTGGATATTCTTCCTTTTGATTTTTGTGCAATTCCATAAAGTCTCTTCTGCTAAGGAAAACACAATATTTTCAAGGCGAATATTATTGCACCGCCGGAACTCTTTTGGAGCTTGAATGTCTAAATCATGGAAATAAGAGTCGTCCGTGTACCAAATCCCAGAACGTGACCTAAGATGGAAAGTGCAGTTCTTTACTTCGTGTCCCTTTCCGTACCAAAGAGGGTATTTATAATCAAAGGTACAGCCATCCACTAAAAGCTTTCGTCCTTCTTTCAATGGAGATTCTCCGTTAGCGAATATACAGTCTTTAATGAATGCGTCATGACAGCGAAACAGGGAACGTTCGCCTTCCAAATGTTTGTTAGTGATTTCTTTCATCGTCAGTGTCCTTTTTCTGTTGAATAGCGAATCAGAAAATATCCTTTTGCATCCCTGTTTTGTTTTAATAAAAACAAGGAAAAATCATTGAGTCGTTCATCGAGTAGGGGAAGAAGGTATTCGTTTTCGGTATGGATGCAAATCGTTAAAGACGAAATCCTTTTCTGAAAGCTTTCGTCAAGAGTTTGACCTTGGTCTTTCGTTTTCAGTCTTGTTTGAAAATTCTTCCTATCCGATAAGGCAACATCCCTGTCCGAAACAATCTCTTCCTTCGATTCTTGAGGAAGATCTTGGATAAGAGGAAGAAGAAGTTCTTTGATTTTGTTATAGTGAAGCGTAATTCCGCTTAATCTCTTCCTTTCCTCATCCAGGATTTGAATGCGGAAATCATCTTTTGGACTTTTCCTGTCTTTCTGCCTGTTTTCCCTTAATGCACGGATGGCACCATTCTCTTCAGCCCTTAATACTAACGGGTTATCATCAAATCGTTTGGTGCCTTCTTTCCTAGGATTCAGCAAACGATCGAGGGACCCTTTTCCAAAAGCAGCATCGTATTCGCTCCGAATCTGTTCTTCTGGTACACCACTTTCTAATTCTTCTAACAAACGGGTCAGAAGGCTAAGCTTTGTCTCCATTGTCTTTTTCCTTCCCTACGATTTCGACTTTTGTGACATTATTCAGTTTTGGAGGATAAACAAGGGAAACAGTACCATCATAAGATACCTTCAGAGTATCTCCTTCTTTGATGGAATCAAAAGAAGAATCTTTTCCGTTATAGGTGACTTTCGTGTCTTTTTGCACATCAAAAACATAGAAGTAGTCTTCTGTGCCTGTGTTGGTGACATTCAGTCCCCTGATATCATTGACTTTTTCATAGGTTCCGGAAATGATAAAGGTATTATTCTGTTCTACTTCCCTGCCTTTATAATTTCCTTCTGGATTATCTTTATATTTGGAGAAACCATTCACCAAAGACAATGATGCAAAAAGAAAGTTCTTCACTATGTTTCCTCCTATTCTTAAATCATAAACTTCAATTCTTTATTTTACTAGTGTAATTGCGAAAATATCGTTTCACAAAAGGATTCAGGGCTTCCTGACCATATTGATTCAGAAGTGTTCCATAGACTCTATCCACCCTTGCAGAAGCGCCTTTTGGTATCTTGGTTTGAAATCTTTTCTCCCTCTTTTCCCACTCTTTAAGGAAAAAGTATCGTGCTAAGACACTGGAAAGTGCAACACTGGGGTAGTAACTCTCCCCTTTGGTACGAAAATAGACCGGGTTTTCAATCCTGTCCTCACCAACTAAGCGCCGATAATCCTTTTCGGGAGCGAATTGATCGACATAGACAATCAAGGAGGAAGGAAGGGAGTACTTCTCCATGACCCCTTTATGGCATAGATTGTGGCATTTTGCCCTTGTCTTATGGATATTAAAGCCATTCTTCGTTAAAAAGGAAAGCTTATCCGCCGAAACCATTACCGAATAGTATTTCCTTTTCCTCATTAACGATAGCCCGATAGAAAGAATATAGTCATCGGTCCTTTTCTTAGAATCGTTGATTTTATATTGTTCTAAAATCGGAACATCTTTCGGAGTAATATAACTAGCTACCACAACTAAAGGGCCGAAAAAATCTCCTACACCAACTTCATCCGAACCAATCTGATAGGACAGGTCCTCCCAGCATTTGAAGTAAGGTCCTTTTTCTTTGCTGGATTCCTGTTCCTTGGATTCGGTTATCGTCACATCGTTTGAAAAAAGGTTTGCCCTGTGGATGGCATCGTCATCTTTGCTAGAAAAGACGATGGTAAAGATATCCTTGCGGTTCTTATATGCATGAATGTCAACTCCGTCTTTTTTGATAGAAAAGTAGTCGTAAGGATGGTTCCCGTCATTGATTTCTTCTGCATGGAAAAAATCTTTAATTTCGCTTGCCTTGATGGAATCTGCTTTGATTTTACAGTAAATCATATTCTAAATGGTTTTATGTTCATCGAAAAACGCAAGCCTTTTTTCAAGGCGCGTAATTCGATTCTTCGGTTTTCCTCCACGGCTCCTATCATGGTTTTCACCATGGAAGATAACCCTTTGGGTTTCAACTTTCTGATGAATGAGAGCGGTAAAGAACTGGACTCCTTGCTCAAGCGGACAACGATAGTCTTCATCGGAATGAAGAATGAGAATAGGAGTCTTAGCGTTCTTCACATCCTTGATTGGAGAAATATTGAATAGTTCCTCAAAGCCTTCCTTGGAATAAATATCATGGCTGGTCTGACCAAAAGCAAAGTTAGGGCCGATGTCTCCGTTCCCAAACCTTGTAATCCAATTGGAAATACTTCTTTGAGTGACAATAGCCTTGAACTTATCGGTATGGACTTCCCTCCAGTTGGACCTATAGCCACCATAACTGCCACCGGTAAGGAAAACATTGGTGGGATCAATGGAAGGAATTTTTGATAAGCAGATATCAACAAAATCTAAGAAATTGTGGTAATCAATGTCACCCCATTTTGTAAGATAAGCGAAATCGTTTCCTCTTCCATCGCTTCCGAAAGGATTGGTGTAGAGAACAAAATAGCCTTTATTAGCCATAACCTGCCTTTCATGACTATAAACTACTCCATAAGCACACTTTGGGCCGCCATGGATATCTAGGATAGCAGGGTATTTTTTCGTAGGATCATAGTCTTTCGGGTAGATAACAAAGCCATCGAGTTCGTATCCTTTTGAAGAATAGACAAAGTGTTTTGGATGACCTACATACTTTTCTTTTAGATAGGCTTCGTTGTGATTCGTAAGTTGGATTTTAGTGTTTTCTTCTAGGGCATAGACTTCATTAAGCTTCCTATCAAAGAGTCCGGTAAACCGGATTTTTCCGTCTTTCACGTCAAAATCCGTTAAAGAGCCGTTGAAAGGAACGATGGTTTCGATTTTTCCATCGATTCCAATCCGTTTAAGGTGTGTGTCATAACGATCCGTTGCAAAGAAGTAAACGTATCCTTGGTCTTGTTTGAATCCTCTCCTAGCTCCAAGAAGAACATCCGAGAGAACGGGTATGCCTAAGGATTCATCTGCTTCGTTGATGATTTTGAGTTCCTTGGTTCCTTTGTCTAAAGTATAGAAAAACGGGTTTTCGTTTTCTCCATAACGCTTCTTTTCTGTTCCAATTAACCTGATTTTATCCGATACAGAAACGAGTCCGAAAAGAGACCTCCTTGGTTTTAGAATCCTCTCTGTTTTCTTTTCGTTTAAGGAATAAGAATAAACACCCTGCTTTCCGTTACTTTCTTTCTCTATGATTTCGGCACCGTAATAGATATTTAAGGAATCAAAATCAAAGGAAGATACATTTGCTTCTAAGGGAGACACTTGTTCTAGTTTCTTCTTTTTCCTGTCATAAAGGAAAAGAACACTGCGATGATGGTCAATCACTCCAGCTCCATTGAAGACAAACGGAACTTCATGGTATTCTTGATAATCCTCCGAAGAGGATTTGATTTCCTTTGTATAACTGCTTCCGTCTTTGCTAAGAAGTTCAATTTCTTCTTTTTTGTCTAAGTCAACATCTGCTAAGAGGATAAGATGTGTTTTATCGAGAAGTTCATACGAAAGAACGCTTAAACGAAGGGTGAAGAGCTTTTCTGCCTCTCCTCCGTCTAACGGAAGAGAGTAAAAAGAAGTATACGGATGGCCATCCTTCTTTTTTTCCTGGTCTTCTTTGTCACGATACGAAACAAAGAGAATATTCTCGTCATCTAAAAAACGAAAAGAGAGAACCGGAAAGGAAGAAGTCCTCTGCTTGGTCTTTTTTCCTTTTAGAAAATAAAGATTAGAAGAATAATTGTTTTCTTTTTCATCGGGTTGTTTTACTAAATAGCAGAGACTCTTTCCCTTTGGGGAATAAGTCAGAGAAGAGATGTATTTCTGTTTGTAAAGATCTTTGATTTCAATTGTTTTCATTCGTATAAGCTCCCTATTGGCTAAAGAATAGTTTAACAGAAGAAGGAGGAGAAATCCTTCTTTTCGCTTTTATGATAAAATGAACCTGTTATGGAAGAAAATTTTTTAGAAAAAGAAACTAGGGAAGTCATCCACCGGCTGAAGGATTTCTTCTCCTTTGAAGAACTCAAGGAAAATTTCGGCTTTTCTTATATTGCAAAAGGCCAAGACGATTCTTTGAATTACCACGAATACCTCGAAGAATTCGAACGGTATCTTCGTTTAGGACATACTAGGAACAGGCCAACGGTTTTAGACCTCAACCCCTCCTTTGAAGCCCTAGATAAGGGTGCCATTCTCTCTACGGGAGAACTCTATTCGATTGCAGAGCTTTTATCTTCTTCGATGGACTTTTACGACCAACTAGGTCAAGAAGCCGATTTTTATCATCTTCGGGATGATGCACTGGATTTGAATCCTGTGCTCCAGTTACAAAAAGATATTCATTTTGCTATCAATCCCGATTACACCATTGCAGACCATGCTTCGAATGCTCTCTTTACCGTGAGAGGTCAAATCCGTTCTGTCGAAAAACGCCTTTCGGAAGCTAGGAACGACTATAAAAACCGATATAGCCGATATTTATCCGAGGATGTCATAACGATGAAAGGCGGGGAAGAGGCACTCCCGGTTAAGAGCGATAGCAAAGGAAGGATCAAAGGAAGCGTTGTTTCTTATTCTTCTACTGGTCAGACTGTCTATAGGGTTCCTTATGAAGTCCTTGATTTACGAAACAAGCTTTCTTCTTTAAAGCAAGAAGAAAGCAGGGAAGAAACGAAAATCCTATCGGAACTCAGTCAAAAAGCAGGAAAACAGCTTCCGTACCTTAAAAAGGACTATATAATTCTGAGGAATTTCGATCGTTTCTTATCCTGCGTCCGTTTCGGAAGCACATATCATGGTTCTATTGCTGAATTATCGGATTCTGTTTTTGAGTTACAAGGATTCTTTCATCCGCTTTTAAAAGCCAATAAGATCATCAAGAATCATTTGTCTTTAGGAAAGAATAATCCAAAGTGCCTTCTTATCACGGGCCCGAACGCAGGCGGTAAATCCGTTTTAATCAAAGCGGTTGCCCTTTGTGTCAGGATGGATAAGCTCGGAAGGATGGTTCCTTGTGAAGAGGGAGCAAAGCTTCCGTTTGTTGACTATGTTTACTTTTTAGGCGGAGACAATCAATCGGTCTTAGATAACCTTTCTACTTTTTCTTCTCAATTAAGGAAAATTAAAGAGATTACAGAAAAAGCTACCAAAGATTCTTTGGTTATTATTGATGAAGTCGGCGAGGGAACTTCGCCGAAAGACGGAGAGGCATTAGGTGTTGGTATTTTAAAGTTTTTTGAAAATAAGAACTGTTTTACCCTGCTGACTTCTCATTTTGATGGTTTAAAGATTTATGCTGCCGCAGATAAACTCTGTCTAACAGGAGCAAGGGAATACAATACGAGCGGAAGGATTCCGACTTATCACCTTCTTTTAGGGACTACGGGAAAGTCCTATGGTATTCTTCTTGCCAAACAAAGGGGACTAAATCCGGTAATCATTCAGGATGCTGTAGATTTTGAAGCTTCCCGATCCAATCAGGATACGGATGCTTTGATGGAAAAATTAACGGAAGAAGTCTCTGAGAACGAGAAAAAGAAGAAGGAACTCGAAAATAAGAGGGCGGATCTCGATCGCATCAGGGAAAAGAAGCAGAAAGCGATTGATGCTCTTAATGAAGAGAAGAATTCCATTCGAATTAAAGCAGAAAAGAAAGTCCAACGTCTTGTCGAACAACGGATTGAAGAAATTAATTCCGTATGGGCAACCAAATCCGATAAGAATCTTTCCTATTCTGAGTTAAGCGAAGTCAAAGGAAAACTAAATCAAATCAAAGAAAGTTCGTCCAAAGAAGAACCGATAAAGAAATCGAATCTTCCATTGCCTGATTTGAAAGTCGGCGATGAAGTAAGGGATGAGGATTTCCGTCGTGCTACTGTTTTGTCTGTCAAGAAAAATGAAGCTGTCTTGGACAGGGATGGCCTTAGAATCACACGGAAAATCCAAGGTTTAAAGTTAGCACCGAAGCAAGTCAAAGAGAAAACAAAGGAAGAGATTCCTTCTCGAATCACGACGATTGTCTCAGGGCAAGGATTAGAATGCAACATTATCGGTAGGCATGTGGATGAAGCTAGGCGTAAAGCTGTTTCCTTCCTCAATTCTGCCCGTATTTCCAAATTTGAACATGTTCGCATTATCCACGGCCTTGGCACTTTTGCGTTGAAGAACGCTCTTTGGAAGTACCTTGCGAATCATAAGGATTTCATTAAAGATTATCGTTTAGGCGGAGAAGGAGAAGGCGGGCTTGGTGCCACGGTCATCACTTTGAAATGAACTATTTGGATTATCCTCTTCTGAAGCAAAAGGTTTCTTTACTCCCCGATGTCCCGGGTTCTTATCAAAGGAAAGATAAGGACGGAAGGATTATCTATGTCGGGAAAGCAAAATCTCTTGTCAAACGTGTTAAGCAGTACTTTACTCGTCCACAGTTAGGTAAAGTCGCTCGAAGGGTAGAGGAAATCCGTGACTTTGATATCATTGAAACAAATACGGAAAAAGAAGCTCTTCTGCTAGAAATCTCTCTTATCCATAAGTACCGTCCGAAGTACAACATCAGGCTTAGGGATGATCGGAGCTACCCTTATATCGCTTTAAAGAAGAAAGGAGATCCTTTCCTGAAAATCGCCCGCTCGGATAAAGAAAAAGGATATTATTATTTCGGTCCTTACCCGAACGCCAGGTATGCCTATAAAAGGATTGATTTGCTTAACAAAGTCTTTCCTTTACGGAAATGCAAGAATATTCCTCTTCATCCTTGCCTCTATTACCATAGGGGAGAATGCTTGGCTCCTTGCATTCAAAAAGTAGATGAGAGAAAATACGAAGAAAGGGTCAAACAAATTTCTCGTTTTCTTTCTGGAGATACCGGGGACAGGATTTCGCTTTTAAAAGGGAGAAGGAAGAAAGCGGTTGATGAACTGAACTTTGAACAAGCCAAAAAATGCAAGGCTTTACTTGATGCCATCCATAAAACAACCTCTTCTCAGAAAATCATATTTGAAGATCATGTCTCACGCGATATCAGGGGATATTCTTTAAGAGAAGGATATCTTTGTGTTGTGTTCCTCCTTTTCCGTAAAGGAGTACTTCTTGGCAAGAAGACCTATATTGAAGAACTCGAAGATGATCTTTCTGATTTCCTGGAAAACCTCATTATTCAATTCTACGAGAATCGAAGCGACCATCCGAAAGAACTGATAATTTCGGATAAGGACAGGACAAAAGTTCTTAGTGATGCATTAGATTTTCAGGTTCTCTCTCCCAATCGAGGTAAAAAGCGGGACCTCCTTGCCATGGCCTTTGAAAATGCCCGACAGAGGTTAGATCAGCATTTCCAGACTGCCCGTCTTAATGATGATGTCTTATCCTTGCTGGAAGAACTGAAAGATAAACTAGGACTTGAAAAAACACCATTAGACATTGAACTTTACGATAACTCGCATCTTCAGGGGTACGATCCTGTTGGTGCCATGGTTAAGTATATTAATGGTGAAAAAGCCCCTCAAAGGTATCGAAAGTACAAAATCACTCAACCCAATCCACAGGATGATTTAGCATCCAGGAAAGAGGTTCTTACCCGTCGGTTGACACGCTTAAAGCAGGGAGAAGAGAAGAAACCGGACCTCATTATTCTCGATGGCGGAAGGAATCAATGCGTTTCGGTTCTGGAAACGATGGATGAAGTAGGACTGCATATTCCGCTGGCTGGTCTTGCGAAAAACGACAAGCATGAAACGGATACTCTTATTAATGCAGACACCGGAGAAGAGATACCTTTGGATCGGAAATCACCTTTGTTCTTTTTATTAAGGAAAAGGCAGGATGAAATTCATCGTTTTGCGATTACCTATCACCGCTCGAAAGCAGAAAAAAGCACTTTTAAGACAATCTATGATGATATTCCTGGTATTGGAAAGAAACGAAAAGATGTACTTCTTGACCTCTATCCAACAAGGGAATCCTTATATGGAATCAGTGAAAAAGAACTCAGTCAGGTCATTCCTCCTAGCGCAGCAAGCCTTGTCATCCTTAGAAGAGACCAGTATCAAAAAGAAGTAGAAGAACTTCAGAAATCCGCTCAGAAAAAGGTAAAATAATATCGTTATGGAAATCAGGAAAAAGAAAAATAAAATTCCGGCTGTTATCGCACTTCTCTGTTCTCTCCTCAGGTTTGGCCTTTTTGCTTTGCCTCATTCTCAATATGATAGGCTCTCTTCTAGGACACCCTTGAAAGAAGCTCAGAACGGAGAATTGGTAAATTGGTCGATTACGATTCCTGGCATTCTATCCATCTTTGCAATATTAAGGAATTCTCTTGTCTTGGTTGTATCCTTATCCTCCCTTTTCCTTTCCCAGCCTTACAGCCATCGGAGGTGGAATATTTTCTTGCTGATATTCTTTGTTAGGGAAGTCGGCTGTGAAATCGGAGTTGTAGCCTCTAGTTTTAATCTAGTAATTGATTCTGTTTCTTTTATCCGTTGGGGTAATTACCTATCTCTATTTGTTAATCTTGCCTTGCTTATTGCATTTATTGCTTTTTTCTATCCCTGCGTTATTAAGCCAAGCAAAGAACTCGATAACTGGAGGCAATCGATTCCAGTCGAGAAACAGGATGATAAAACCAACGACGAAAACGAAAACAAGTACGATAGGATTGCAAGGATCGACTTGTTTGTCGAACAAGGAAAAAGGTCCAAAGACGAAGGCGAGAAGAGGAAAGACGCTATCCATAAGAAATAGCTTGCTTTCCTTGCAAATCCTAAATCAGCGTATTATAATTTCTTCTGCAGTTGTCGGGACATAGCGCAGCTTGGTAGCGCACTTCCTTGGGGTGGAAGGGGTCATGAGTTCAAATCTCATTGTTCCGACCATTTAGCAAAGAGAGCCCTAGAAATAGGGCTTTTTTGGTGTTTGCATACTTTTGATTCAGTGATAATTCTTTTCGAAGCAGAATAATCCAGGAAAAGTATCTTTTTTATGCTTTGTTTTTCCGCCATCCGATTACATTTTTCCCATAGTCGTTATAAAATATCTTCATGCAATTTAATTCTTCGGTAGATTACAAAAAACTATTAAAACAAGATAAACAAAAGAAAAGATGTTTTCTTTTCGTATTCTTTTTTCTTGTTTTAGTTTTCGCATTCTTTTCCTTATTCTTCGGTTCCTCTTCTCTTTCGTTCAAGGACTCCTTTTTTGGTCTTTTTGGAAAAGGAGAACCCACTGCTATCCGTATCAGGCAGAAAATCCGTCTGCCTAGAGTCCTAGCAGGCACAATTTGCGGAATCTCTTTAGCTCTCTCCGGCTTAATCAGGCAGACTTGTCTCGATAACCCTAGGGCGTCTCCGTCTACCTTAGGTGTCTCGAATGCTGCTGTTCTTGGTGCTAATGTCGCCATCATTATCCTTAGCAAAGGAAGGGTCCATACAGACAACAACAATGCTTGGAACAGTTTCAATCCTTTTGCGGTTTCCTCGATTGCATTTCTTTTTGCATTGGGTTCTATTTTCTTGATCCTCGCCTTAGCTAAGACACAAAGATTCTCTCCTGAGACCCTTGTACTTGCAGGTGTTTGCCTTTCTTCTCTCTTTACTGCTATCACAACTCTTCTCCAGTATTTTGCAACGGATACGGAATTATCCAGCGCTGTTTATTGGTCTTTCGGAGACTTAGGAAGAGCTGGATACAAAGAAATCCTGATTAGGACTGGGATTGTACTTGTTTCCTATTTCGTTTTCACCCTGTTCCGCGGTCATTTAAATGCAAGGACTTTGGGTGAAGAAGAAGCGTTAGCTACAGGAGTTAACACGGAATTCGTCCGTTTTCTTCTTCTATCTTTAGCTTCTCTAAGGATTGCCTGCTCTATCTCTTTCCTTGGCATTATCGGTTTTATTGGGCTTATCTGCCCTCATATTGCAAGAAAACTGTTTTCGTCTGATCATTCCTATCTTCTTCCTTCAACGAGTCTATTCGGAGCATTCCTTTTACTTTTTGCAGATGACCTAGCCCGCATTCTTTTAAAAGGTTTTTCTTTGCCGGTTGGAGCTATTACTCCGATTCTAGGAACTCCTTTCTTTTTGATTCTTCTTTTCCGTTATGAACGGAGGAAAAAGCATGCTTGAGGTCAAGAACTTATCCTATCAATATCCAAAATCCAAGGAGGATTCCTTACAAGACCTCTCTCTGTCTTTTGAAAGCGGAAAACTGAATATCTTATTGGGAAAGAACGGATCTGGCAAATCTACCCTAAGGAAAGCAATACTCGGCTTTTTCAAGCCAAAAAGAGGAGAAGTTATTCTTGACCAGGAAAACCTTTTGAAAAGGTCCTCAAAGGAAAAAGCAAAACGGATTGGTTATTTGCCACAGGATATTCCATCCTCTTCTCTATCCGTCTATGATACCTTATTGCTTGGTAGACTCCCCTATCAATCCATAGGAGTTAAGAAAACAGATACTGAAATTGTTTATTCGGTTGCCGAAAAATTGAATCTTGTTCCTTTCCTATTAAAAAGAAACGATGAAATTTCCCTCGGCGAGAGACAGATTGTTAGGATTGGAAAATCCTTTGTTCAGGAAACAAAGACCCTAATCTTAGATGAACCGACATCTTCTCTTGATATTGAAAACCAGATTCGAATTCTATCTCTCAGGAAAAAGGAAGGCAAAGAGAATGGACTGACAATCTTAATCTCTCTGCATGATATTAACCTAGCCTTAAAGTTCGGTGATGTCTTCCATATCCTAAAAGATGGAAAAGCACTCTATTCCGGCGATATCCAGAATTTGACTCAAGAGATCCTAAGGGATGCTTTCCATCTTCCTAGGACCTTACATAAAGAAAAAGAAAGGACTTATATTACTTATTAAAATGAAAAAGAAAATTTTTACAAGGCTTCCTTTATTGCTATGTTTGGCAGGATGCTCTAATACAAGCAATCTCGTTTCCGATTCTCAAGAAACAGGAGTGACCATTACCGATTTAGTTGGTCGAACTAACCAAATCAAAGAAGAAAACCGGAAGAGAGTACTCTGTATTGGCGCTGGTGCTCTTCGCAGGTACAGTTATATCGGCGATAGGGAGAATCTAGTCGCTGCCGAAGATATTGACAGAAATATTGGAGCCAATGTTTTTGAAGACGTTTCCCGCCCTTATTACGATATCAATAAAGAATATCTTTCCACACTTCCTTCTTGTGGAAAAGGAGGCCCTCAAGCTCAAAGCGCAGAAGCTGAGAAAATCCTTGCCTGCAATCCTTCTTTGATTATTAGTGAATATGAAGACGTTGCCAAAGCAGATCATCTCCAAAATCAAGTCGGTGTCCCAGTCGTTGTGGTCAAATATGGACCAAAATCTGTGTTTGACAGGAATGTCTCTGCTTCTTTCACCCTGCTTGGCAAAGTATTAGGAAAAGAAGAAAAAGCAAAGTCATTAAATGACTATATCCAATCTTCTTCTAAGGAACTTAAGAACCTTTCCTTTGCTAGGAAAGAGGAAGAAAAAAAGTCAATCTATATAGGATGCCTTGGAAACTGGGGAACTCAGGATATCTATTCTACAAGTTCCTCTTTCCCATTATTTGAAGCATCTGGTATTAAAAACACAGTTTCTTCCTCTATCAAATTGACGAATGGAAAATTGGAAAAAGAAGCTTTCCTTTCTCTAAAACCAGACAAAATCGTTTTAGATAGTGCAGGTCTTAAGAAGTTCAAGCAGACCTACCTAGATGATCCAGAACAGTTTGATTCCATAAATGCAATACAAAAGGGCGAAATCTATCTCGAAATGCCTTTCAATGCCTACTATACGAACCTTGAAATCGCCTTAATGGATGCCTATTTTTTAGGAAGTGTCGCATATCCGGAACAATATAAATCAAGGGATAGGGTTGCAAAGTACGAAGAGATTTCTCAAGCCTTCCTTGGAAAATCCTGTTATAACGACACCATATCTAAGGCAAAAAGGAGCTATGGCGGGTTCCAAAAAATTGATAATCTAAAAGAATTCCTGAATCAGATCTAAAGAAAAGAGGTCCCATCGCTAGGACCTCTTTTCTGTTAATCGATGTAAAGTGTTTCGGCTTTCAGCGCTTCGTGTTTTGGAAGCGTATGGACATCGCTATCATTGTAGGAGAGATAAGCTTCTTCTCCGACTTGGAAGATTTTCTGACCACGCGGATTATATTCCGTAATCTTGACTAAAGAATCACCAAGCCTTGCATGGTAGAGCTGATAAGAACCCATAAAGGTCGAAAGAATAACCTTGACCTTCCTATCGCCTGTTTCGGCAAGGTGAACAGCTTCCGGACGGACAACCATCTTGACTTCATCTCCAACCTTGAAACCATAACGATCTTCGGTCTTTGTTAAGTGATTGCCAGAGCGAACCATCCTAGTTGTTCCATCTAAGGATTCTACCTTACCATCAATAAAGTTAACTTCACCGATGAAATCAGCGATAAAATCATTCTGAGGTTCATAGTAGACTTCTTTCGGTGTGCCGATTTGGGAGATAAATCCTTTGTTCCTGATGATAATACGATCCGATAGAGCCATAGCCTCACTCTGGTCATGAGTAACGTAAATGGCTGTAATACCAACACGCTGCTGGATCTTGCGGATTTCTGTACGCCTAGAGACACGAAGCTTGGCATCCAAATTGGATAATGGTTCATCGAAGAGAAGAACGGAAGGATTGAGTACCAAGGCACGTGCTAAAGCAACACGCTGCTGCTGACCTCCGGATAACTGATTGGTCCTACGGGATTCCCTTCCGGTGAGTTCGACAAGATCAAGCCTCGTCATGACTTTTTCTCGGATTTCCTCTTTTGTGAATGGACGATACTCGTAGGCCTGTTCCGGAACCTGTTGAGCAGTTTCTAAGTTCTTCAGTTGAACTTCTTTTTCTTTTTCGACCTGTGCTTTCACTTGGTCTTTGGCTGTCTTAAGCTGACGGTCCAGGTCCTTAATAATCCTCTTAATCTGGTTAACTTTCGTTTCGTTAATGGCAAGGACTGGATTTCCTTTTTCATCTAACTTAGGAACAGCAAGCTTACGGAGCTTTAAGCCATAAGCGACGTTGTCGAAGACATTGTAATGAGGGAAGAGGGCGTAGCTTTGGAAAACCATTGCCGTATCACGCTGGTTCGGAGTCAGAGCATTTACCGGAATGTCTCCGATATAGACTTGTCCTTCATCAGGAGATTCAAAGCCTGCAATCCTACGAAGAGTCGTGGTCTTACCACAACCAGAAGGACCGAGCAAGGTAACGAATTCGCCAGGCTGAATAACAATGTTCGAATCTTTGACAGCATAGAAGTGACGATGCGTTTTCGGATCTTCATAGATTTTGGAAACATGTTCCAGGCGCACCGGCACCGGTTTCTTTTCTGGAGAATAGATTAAGGCAGCATTTTTCTGGCTGCTTTTTGTTTTGAAGCGATCAAGAAATGACATAGATTACTTTCCTTTCACCGGGGAAACCGGTTTTTCTTTCCGGACACGGCTTGTTCCGAAGACTTTAATGAAAAGGTTCCTTAAGCCAACTGCCAGTCCCGCAATGATAATCATAACGGTTGCGTAGACAGCTGCTTGTTCATAAGCTCCTTTTCCAGCTAATTCATTCCTTTCGTAGGTAACAAGAGTGGTCTTTGCCGTGGATACAACAATAACGGCAGAAATAGCAGTCATGGAACGGACAAAGGAGGTAACTAATGAGGAGAAGAGGGAATCTTTGATAAGAGGAACCGTCACGGTAGCAAAGATCTTACCAGATCCTGCACCCCTATCAGCGGCTGATTCCTCAATCGACTTATCAATCTGGTTCAACGCAGTAACACCGGAACGGACACCGATTGGAAGGGAACGGACAATAAAGATAATTACAATCCTTGCCCTTGAACCATAGAGTGCCATCCTGAATTTAGAACCGAAGAGTCCTTGGACAAATCCAAGAGCAAAACCAATACCAAGAACGGTACCAGGAACTGCCCTAGCAAGCCTGGATGTGAACTCCATAGCACCTTTTCCGGGGAAGCGCTTCTTGACCATCAAGAAGGCAATGAGCATGGAGAGGAAGGCAGTAATCAAAGCGGCTAATGCGGAAGACCAGACCGTATTCCATAAGGAAGGACTCTTGCCTCCAAACATTTTTCCACCTATTTCGACCCAGTTTGCGGTCGTCCAGACAAGATGCTTGATATCCCTGTTACGCCAGAAAGTGCAAATAAAGACAAGAGCATAGAGAAGAATAACAAAGATAGAGACACCGCCACAAAGGATTCCAAGAGGACGGACAACATTACGATCTTCAATCCTGATACGGGCTCGAGTGGCTTTTCCAGACAAAGTGGCATAGGATTTGCGTTCAATACAATACTTCTGGATGAGATAGAAGAACCTAGAGATACAGAGGAGAACAACAGCCCTAGCGGCCGCTCGGTAACGAGCATAAACACCGTTTCCACCCCTATAGGTGTTGTAGATCTTTGTCGACATGGTATCGACGTTTCCGCCGATGATAAACGGATTGGCGAAGTCAGCTAAGGATTCAATCCTAGAGACAAGGAAGGCATTTCCAAGACCTGGAAGCATTAAGGGAAGAGTAACCGTTCGGAAGACTTTTCCGCGTCCTGCACCCCTATCTCGGGCGGCTTCTTCTAAGGAAGGATCAATATTCTTAAGTAATGCACGTAACCTCAAGTAGGCAGTTGGGAAGAAGGTAATGATTTCAACGATACAAATACCACTGAAACCAGCTAAATTACTAACTGCCCTATGGAAGATACCGTTGGTAATAAGACCATTGTTTCCAAAGAGCCTATACCTAGCGATAGCAACTAAGAACGGCGGCGAAATCGTCGGAAGCAGAGACACGACCTTGAAAAGGCCAGTAACTACTTTTGTTTTAAACTTTACATACACTTCTACGTAAGCAAAAAGCAGACCGATTAGTGTTGCAAAGAAGGCAACGATGAGTCCGATAATTAAAGAATTAAGCCTTGGACGCCAATATTGGTCCGTAACTAAGTAACGGAAGGCATTGAGCGAGAAAGCATCGACAAATACTTTTTCGTCATCCACAACAATTTTACGACGAGTTGCAAATGCCTTGGCTAGAACCATGACTAATGGGTAGATGACAAAGAGAAGAAGGATTACAGTCAAAACAAGAATGATAGTAATAGTAAAAGGCTCTTTCCTTAATTTCTTTGCATCGAGTATTTTACCTTGACGACGGCTCTTCCTGGCCCGTTTCCGGTTTTCTTTCTGCTGTGCTTTTAAGGTTTTAGGATCCATTAGGTTTTCCATATTACCCCTTTCTGTACAGTTGAAGTACCTCTTTAATAAAATTGAGGGGAGCAAATGCTCCCCTCAAAGGAGTTCTAAAATTAAAGACTACTTGGTAGGAGCAGCAACATTGACTGCTTTCTTCCAATCAGCGATATAATGACCAGTGTTGACTTTGGCATCATCAAAATCGTAATCCATGGTAACGACTTTGTCCCTGCCTGCATCAATAGCGGCCTGAGGCTGTTTTGCATTCTTTAAGACCAAGAACTGGTAAGAACCATTCTTAGCACCTAATTCAACGCATTCCGGAGAAGTGGCGAAATCAATGAATTTCTTTGCTAAATTCCTGTTCTTTGCACCTTTGGCGATAGCGGTGGCACCGACTTCAAAGGAAGTTCCATCGCTTGGAGCGCACCTTCCGATTGTGGTGTACTTCTTATCAACCATTTGATAAATGACATCGTGTAAGAAGCCAACACCGATAACACAATCACCAGTTCCGACCATCTTAGAGGCACCAGAACCGGATTTCGTGTAGTTAACGGTGTTCTTATCTAATGCTTTGAAGTAATCCCTTGCAGCGGTGTCATCATAAGCCTTGACCTCTTCGCCGTCATCGTTCGTATAAGTGACTTTCTTTCCACCGGCTTTCTTCTGAACAATGGTGTTGATGACAAGCTTAGCAGTACCTGCAGTTTCTGGATGAGACCAAGTGACATACTTGGAATATTCCGGTTTGATAAGATCATCCCAAGTGGAAGGAGCCTTTAAGCCAAGTTCTTTTATTTTGTCTTTATTCCACCTGAAGCCAAGGATGCCCTTGTAGATACCATACCAATAATGGTCAGCATCTTTGAAGTGAGCACCTTCAATCTGGTCATCGTTTGCAGATTCATACTTTTCAAGAAGTCCTTCGTTCTTTAAGGCGTTGTACGGATCTGTAGTTCCACCAAAGATGACATCGCAAGAAGGATTGCCATTTTCGCTCTCAAGCTGAGACTGGATTTCACCAGAGGATTTACGGATACGATTGACTTTAACATTGTACTTTTTGGCGAAGGCGTCAGCAACTGCGTTCCTATAGGGTTCCTCACAACCAGCTAATAAGTTCAGCTCTGTTTCTTCAGGAGTTTTGTTACAACCGACCCTGCCGACAACAAACAACAAAGACAACATACTAACTAACTTACGTTTCATTTTGTTATCTCTCCTTTTTTGAGATACCCTATTCTATAATTCTGAATTTAAAAAGTAAAGAAATATTTGTAATCGCTTACAATCATTCTTCTTTATTCCAATATAATTCCTTAATTAGGGTTGTTTTCAGGAATTTGTGGGAAGAAACCCTTTGCAATTTATATCAATGAAAAAGGTCGGCGTTTGCCGGCCTTTTTTGTCAGAAACTAATTTTCTATCGCTGTCCTTTATCGTAAGGTATACCTTCTGCTTTCGGGCATCCTGACTTTCCATGGAAGAGAATAAGAACCAGAATGACGATAACGTAAGGAACCCTATTGTAGAAGTACCTAGGCAGGTTCCACTTGGCCCTGAAAGGAACCATCGGTGCTAAGACTCCTAAAGATTTTAAGAATCCGAAGAAGAAGGCACCAAGAGCAATCAAAGCCGGATTCCAGTTGCCGAAGATCCTGATAGCCAAGGCTAAGAAGCCAAGACCATTGACAGTACTATCGGCGGTAGTAGCAGAAACGGTGGCGATATAGACGAAACCGCCAAGTCCTGCTAAGGCACCGGAGATCGTGGATCCTAAATAGCGCCTCTTATAGACATTGATACCAACAGAATCGGCAGCTTGCGGGTTTTCACCGCAAGCCCGGAGATGGGTGCCGGTTTTCGTCTTATAAAGCCAGATGGATAAGAGAATAAAGAGGAGAATGACAATATAAGTAGAAATATAGATTTTATCGAAGAAGAAGGAGAGGAAACGACTATTTTTCAACATCGATTGGAAAGCAGCTGGATACCTATTACGACGGATGGAGAAGCTACCGCCCGAGACAATCTTCTCCTGGGAGAAGAAGACAAGACCGAAGGCAGAGACAATGGCCGGGGCAAGCCTATTTAAGGAAGTGCCGACAATGGTTTGATCTGCTTTCCTCTTGATAGCTGCGAAGGAGAGAAGTAAGGACCTAATAGCACCAGCAGCGGCAGAAATCAGCCTTCCTAATAAGAACAAAGCCTGACTTGTTCCAGCCCAAAGAGCTTTTTCAACCCTAAGTTTAACGAAGACGGCACCGATAAAGGCTCCGAAGATCCTTTCACCATCTAGGGCAAGGTTGATAATACCGCTGCGCTCAGAGAAAACACCGCCTAAGGCAACAATCAGAAGAGGAATTGCCCTTAAAAGAGCCTGCTGGAAAATGAATACGGTTAAATCTGCACCAGACATTCTATTTCACCTCCTCTTCATTCGGTTTGGCCACTTCAGTCAAATCATCTTTTGCAAGACCATCTTCAACCCGCCTTAAGCCATCCGGAGCAGGTAAGGTTGAAAGAAGAAGACCCTCTGTTAAGTCAGCAAAAAGCTTTTTACTTGTAGTATTGTACTTTTTCTGTTTGAAACGACGATATAATTCGATGAAGAAGCGAGAGAAGCCAGACCTGTAGATGATGACGGCAATAATCCTATCGGCATAATACTTGTTGTAATGGGCTGCAGCCAAAGAAGAGCCAGAGGAAGAAAGGTAACGCCTAAACAAAGAAGCAAAGAGAACACCAATCGGATTGCAGTTTGCAAGCAAAGCAGCCGGAATACCATCAAAACCATAGCTAGGAAGAGCAGCATAGGCACTATCGAATTTGATTTCCCTAGCAGGGTTGAGATAGTTAAAGCATCCGCCGAGAGCAGCAAGACCACCAGCTAATACCATAGCAAACCTGATATTTTTCTTTTCTTTCCTTCCAGCATACTTTGCAGAGAATTTGTTCAAACCGCAGGCGCGCCTAGAATAGCCAAGCGATGTCTTGTTCCTGAATAACCATAAGAGAATCGCAATGACGCCGGCAATAACAATCGAACAATCTAACCTTGAGTTATTGGTAAGCTCACCAAATCCCCAAGAGGGAGTTCCATTTCCAGTAACGGCAGTTTTAATCAAGTAACCGGATTTTCCGGTTCCGGTTCCATGAAGGTAAGTCCTAGGCTCAAAGACCCAAGAGAACCTATTAGCAGCAATCCAGTTTGTCCTGATACAGATAATGACTTCATTAATGCCAAGGGTTGCCTTCAATGCACCTGGAATCAAGCCCCAGAGAGCACCAGCTAACATACCGACAACTAAAGCAAGAATCCAGACAAAGACGCCCTGCACAGGTTTTCCAATGCTATTAATATTCAATGCTACCAGAAGGGAACACCTGATACCCATTAAGAACTGTCCGGGAGCACCGATATTGAATAAGCCTGTTTTATAAGCAACAGCGACGCTTAAACCTGTAAAAATCAACGGGACGCAGTAGAAGAGCCTGTTTCCAACGGATTGGATACCCATAGTAAAAGGACCTTGGAGCAAAATCTGGAGTCCTCTTGGAAAATCGGTTCCAGGGACGGCAGAGGTAGCCGCTAGAAGAATCACACCTAAGATCAGACCGGCAATAATGGCAATCAAAGAAGCAACAATGGAAGACAAATCATGTTTCGAGAAGAATTTCTTTGCTTTATTCATGTTTGTTCTCCTCCTTAGCGATTACTTTGTCCATTTCTTCTTGGCTCCTGCGTTTTGCACCAGCCCTATAAAGACCCATTTCTTCTGCTGTGGTTTCGTTTGGCAGGAATGCCCCGACAATTTCGCCTTCGTACCTGACATAAATTAAATCCGACAAATTCCTGACTTCATCGAGTTCAAGGGAGACAAGCAGAACACCATTACCTTTGTCTCGGTCTTCCACAATTCGCTTATGGATGCTCTCGATAGCGCCGACATCTAAGCCACGGGTTGGCTGGACAGCGACTAATAAGGAATGTTCCTTATCAAGCTCACGCCCAACAATTGCCTTCTGCTGGTTTCCGCCAGACCTTGACCGGGCAATGGTCTTACCGCCCTGTGAGGAACGGACGTCATAAGTATCCAGAACTTTATCCGAATATTTCTTACGATTTTTGAACTCAATCCAGCCTTTCTTGGAGAATTCTTTTTCTTTATACCGCTCTAAAACCCTGTTTTCCTCTAACGAGAAATCGAGGACGAGACCATATTTCTGACGATCTTCCGGTATATGGCTCATGCCATCCTTGATTCGATCGCGGATTGGTCCATTCGTAATATCATTTCCATTCAATAGAATCTTGCCAGAGTGGACTTTTCCTAAACCGGTAATACCATTGACAAGATCCGTCTGTCCGTTGCCTTCAATACCGGCAATCGTGACAATTTCGCCTTCATGTACTTCAAAGGAAACGTCTTTGACGCTTTCCTTGTTATGGACACGCTGGCTTTTCCTAGTAAGATTATTAATTTTAAGAATCGTTTTGCCAGGCTTAGCCGGAGCTTTATCGACATTGAAGGAAACATGACGTCCGACCATCAAGGAAGCGAGTTCTTCCGTGTTGGTTTCCTTCGTATTCAAAGTCTTGATCCTTTTGCCTTTTCTTAAAATCGTGCAACGATCCGAGACTTCCCTGATTTCGTTCAGCTTGTGGGAAATAAACAGAATGGATTTACCTTCCTTTGCCCTGAAGCGCCTTGTTTTCCTCAAATCTTCGATTTCCTGAGGCGTTAGAACAGCCGTCGGTTCATCAAAAATAAGAATATCGTTGTCACGATAAAGCCTTTTAAGGATTTCGGTACGTTGCTGCCTTCCGACAGAAATATCCCGAATCTTCGCATTGAGGTCGACTTTTAATCCATAACGTTCCCTTAAAGCAGTAATTTTCTTAATAGCTTTCTTTTTCGTAACAAAACCGGCGTGAGTATCCTCAGCACCGAGAATGATATTATCGAGAACCGTAAAGCATTCGACTAACTTAAAATGCTGGTGGACCCTTCCGATTCCAAGCTTCGTAGCATCATTCGGATCCTGAATACGAACAGGCTTACCATCTTTGAGGATTTCACCTTCATCGGGTTGATAGAGACCAAAGAGAATACTCCTCAAAGTGGATTTTCCGGCACCGTTTTCGCCAAGCAAAGCATGAATTTCGCCTTTTTTCAGTTGAAGTGTAATGTTATCGTTGGCTTTGATTCCAGGAAAGGATTTGCTAATATTCCGCCTTTCGATAACATAGTTATCGTTTTCCATTCAGTTAAGCTCCCTTCTATAATTGGATAAAGACCCCCTGTTTCCAGGGGGTCTAGTAGACGTAAATCAGAGAGAAAAACTACTTATCAAGAGTGATGCTGATATTGGAGAAGATGTCCTGGGACCAGAAGGACTCGACATTGCAATCTCCAGCGACATCAGAACGAGGAGTGACTGTTCCTTTCTTGATGTTATCGAAGAGAGTGTTATATTCGGCCTTGGTAAAGGTCTTGAAACGCCATGCATCGTCATTGGTCGGAAGACCAGTGGCATCCTCAGCAGCACCTAAGTTCTGGGTCTTTCCACCGAGCTTAGAATCCCACTCATTGCCATAGTATTCGCCGAGAGCAAGCTTGACAGAAACAGCTAAGCCTTTCTGAGCGGAAGTGATGACATTTTCCGATAAGGAATGCTGGTCAACATCGACACCAACAATCTTTTTAGTGTCGCCGCCGACTTCCTGGCTGGCAGCAACAACAGACTGAACCATGGAACCACCGCAAGAGAAGATGATTTCCGTTCCGGAAGTGTACCATCCGGTCCTCTGGGTCTTTAATTCGGAAGAAGCGTTGAAGCTGGAACCATAACGATAGGAGACTTTCCTTTCGACGTTCTTATTCCTTGCCTTTGCAGCATCATTGGCACCCTGGGCAAAGCCATAAGCATAACGATTGCAAGCCGGGTTAGAACCAGCGCCGCCGAAGGTTCCGCCGAGCTTAGTGTATCCGTCTTTGACAACAGCATAACCAGCCCTGTAGCCGGATTCCTGCTCTTTATAGGAAATAGCAGTGACATTATTTAAAGCTTTTCCGTTATCGTTTCCTTTTTCATCGGTTGAATCGGTTAAAGTCCAGCCATCGACGAAAACAAATTTGATATCCGGATTTTCCTTAGCAACAGTACGCCTTGCAGTAGCCTGAAGGAAGCCAGGAGCAACAATGATCTTGGCCTTATTCTTAATGGCAAGTTGCCTTGCTTCGATACGATCGGCATCGGAAGCATCAGCACCATTTGCCGGGGCATAGTAGGTGAAGGACTTTTTATTCGCTTCTGCATATTCCTTAGCACCTTCATAGGTTCCCTGGTTGAATCCGCCGTCCCTTAACTGACCGACATCGGTGACAACAGCGATTTCTGCTTCGCTGCCTTTCTGCCCACAACCAACAAGTGCGACGGAAGCTAAACCTGCGACAAGCATCAAGAGCGACTTTTTCATACTGTTCCTCCTTTATTTGAGTATGAACTGCAGAGGAAAATTTGGGCCGTCTCTGCCCCTCCCTTCTTGTCTTTCTTACCGCTTTTTAATACAGGATGAATAGCGGATAGACTTCTGTTTGATGGTCAGAAGACGATGAGGCAGCCATACATTTGCCTCGTGTATCCAGTTTTCTTCTTTAGCTATTGTATCATAGAGTAAAGAAAATAGTGTTTCTTTTCGAAAAGTTGATTAAAATGAACTAGTTTTGAAAGGTAAGCGCTTTACATTATTGAAATTCTATCTTTTTCCTATATAATGTTTTCGATTTTCCTCTCAAAGAACTTTCCGAAAACTTTGAAAATAACAAAAAAAGAGGACTTTTTGTCCTCTTTTTGAGTTTTTTGTTCTACTTGGATAAAGCCAGCACCCTGAGGCTATTCAGTTTCTTCAAGAAATCTTCCTTATCATCGATTTCAAAGCCAGAAATCAGCCGTGCCTCGTCATAAAGGACGCTTCCGTATTCCTTGACTTTATCATCGTCGAGCTTGCTCCTTGCTTTGAAAAGATCGGATTCCGGGTTGATTTCAAGGACTTTCACGCTCTTAGGCGCATTTTCCTCTTCGCCTTCCCGTTTTGCCTGGCCATCCAGAACTCTTTCCCTGTTCCTGCTTAAGCCTTCCTTCGTGGATAAGCAGACCGGAGAAGAAACCAGCTTGGAAGAGAAGGAGACTTCATCCACCTTGCCTTTCAAGGATTCGCTTAAAGTATCCAGGAAACGTTTATGCTCCCTCTTTGCCGTTTCCAGCTTATCCCTTTCTTCTTTGGAAAGGTCATCGCCAGACGCTGATTCAATATTCTTGAACGGCTTCTTATCGTAGTCTTGCCTCACCCTGAGGGTGAACTCATCAATATCGTCCCTTAAGAAGAGAACATCCTCGTCCTTCTTGACATAGGCTTCCCTCTGCGGAAGAAGCTTGATTGATTCCTTTGTTTTGCCAGAAGCAAAATAGATTTCCTTCTGATCCGGTTTCCTTTCTTTTACGTATTGAGATAAGGAAATCGGTTCCTCATGTTTGTAGGTTGCATACCTAAGCAAATCCTGAAGAGTATCTTTCTTAGCACCATAAGAAGAATAGATTCCGCCCTTGATATAGTTGCCAAAGAGTTTGTTGAATTTCAGGTATTTGTCTTTCTCATTCTTCTGCCTGTCTTTCAGTTTCTCAACGACTTTCTTCTCAATGGCGTCGCTGATCTTCTTCCTTAAAGGAGAAGCCTGCAGCCTCTCACGGGAGATATTCAGCGGGAAGTCATCGCAATCCACAAGTCCTTTAATGAATTTCAGATAATCCGGAACAAGTTCGCTGCATTTGTCTTTGATAAAGATTCCTTTGGTGTAAAGGGAAAGTCCTTTTTCGTATTTATCCGAATAGAGATCATAAGGTACATGACTTGGAATAAAGACTAAGGCATTAAAGGAAACCATTCCCTCCAATTTGACAAAGAGAGAACAGAGGGGTTCTTCATAGTCATGGTACGTAGTTTTATAGAAGTCATTCAACTCTTTCTCGCTGACCTGGCTTTTTGCTTTCTTCCAAAGCGGAACCCTGCTATTCAAGGTCTTATCTTCGACCGTTGTCTTGTCTTTTTCCGGAATGACTTTTCCTTCCTTATCATATTCATGGGAAACGTGAGTCTCTTCCATCCTGATTGGATAACGGACATAGTCGGAATATTTCTTCACAAGCTCCTCGATTTCAAAGTCGCCAAGATATTTTGTGAAGTTCTCTTCCTCGTTATCATCCTTTAAATAGACCTTGATATCGGTTCCGGAATCCTTATCAAAAGAATCGACATCTTCAATCGAATAGGAATCAATGCCATCGCTCGTGAAACGATAAGCCTTTCCGTTCCTCTTCTTTGTCGTGACTTCAATCATCTTGGCCACCATGAAAGCGGAATAGAAGCCAACACCGAACTGGCCGATGATGTTCCTGTCCCCTGTATCCTTATCGTCCTTATGTTTCAAAAGGAACTCCTTCGATCCGGAGCGGGCAATGGTTCCAAGATTCTCTTCCAGTCCTTCTTTGTCCCTTCCGATACCATTATCCGAAATCGTAATGGTCCGTTCTTCCTTGTTAGGAGTAATCCGGATCAGATACTTATCCTTAATCGGATATTCTTTCGTATCGGTCAAAGAAAAATATTTGTATTTATCAATCGCATCACTCGCATTCGAAATCAGTTCCCGAAGAAAGACTTCCTTATTCGAATAAATAGAATTGATCCTTAAGTTCAAGAGCTGCTTGCTTTCAGTTTGGAATTGTTTGGTTTCTTTCATTTTTTAGCCTCTTTTCTACTATCTGCTAATCATTATAGTTCAACAATTAGCACTTTCAAGTACAGAATGCTAATTTCTTAAAAGTCAACCAAAAAAGGCTGCCCCCTAGAGCAGCCGATTATCCTTTTGATTTCTATTCTTTCGTCCTATCGTCAGCGACGTAAATACCAGTAGCCGAAGCCTGCCTCAAGCCACGGGTAATACCAGCACCATCGCCGATAGCATAGAGGCCTTTGATCTTCGTCCTGAAGCGAGGATCGACATCCACTTTCGAAGAATAGAACTTGACCTCAACACCATAAAGAAGAGTATTCTTGCTATATAAACCAGGAGCTAGATGATCCAAGGCTTTCAAGGCTTCGACAATCGAGGTCAGGATACGATCTGGCAGAACAAAAGACAAGTCTCCAGGAACCGCATTCTTAAGGGTCGGAATAACCGTAGACTTCTCTAAACGGGACTTCGTAGTACGACGTCCTTGAAGAAGATCACCAAGACGCTGGACCCTGATAGGACCTCCGGTAAGCCTATTGGCAAGCTTTGCAATATTCTGTCCATAAAGGATCGGTTCATGGAAAGGCTCTGTGAACTTGTTGGAGACAAGTAAAGCGAAATTCGTATTGTTCGTCCACTTGCTCTTATCACCATAACTATGTCCGTTTACAACGGCAAGTCCGCCTTCATAGTGTTCTTCGGAAACAACACCACCTGGATTCCTGCAGAACGTACGGACCTTGTTCTCGTAAGTATCAGAATAATAGACAAGTTTTGCCTCATAAAGGGACTGTGTCAAAGAATCCCTGACCGAGTTCGGACATTCCACACGGACACCGATATCGACTTCGTTGTTCGTTGTCGTAAGTCCGATACGTCCGGCTTCTTTCGTAAGCCATTCTGCACCGCCACGGCCTGGAGCGACGACAATATGTTTCGAATAAACCGTTTTCGTTCCCTTCACTCCCTGAGTCGTCAGAGTGACGCCTTTCGCATTGCCTTCTTCATCCGTAAGGATTTGGTCTGCGGTGGTCAATTCCCTGAAAACCGTATTGGTCTTATTCAGAAGATAGTTCTGCCTGTTCTCCAAAACAGTCTTAGCGTATTCGGTCCCAAGGTGACGGACCGGAGAAGGAATCAAACGGATATTGTATTTGCTTGCTTCGTAGCTGATTCGATCCACTTCCGGAGAGTTCTTTCCGTAGACTTCCTTGCTGGCTCCGAATTTGACATAAATATCATCCGCCTTGTTGATGTATTCCCTGGCTGTCTCATGACCGACATACTCTTTCCTATGTCCGCCAACTTCATCGGTTATGGTCAGTTTTCCATCCGAGAAAGCACCGGCTCCAGACCATCCGGAAAGAATAGCGCAGGGGTTACAATGGACACAGACACCTGTTTTACGGGCGGGGCAAGTACGTTTATCAATGCTTCGTCCAGAATCAACGATAAGAACGTGCCATTCTGGTTTCTTTTCAGCTAATTCAAGGGCCGTAAAAATACCGGCCGGACCGGCACCGATGATAATGCAATCAAAGGTCTGCGTTTCCATAATCTATTTTCCTCCTTGTAACCGACAAGACTTAATTATAAACTTAGAGAAATATTTTTCCTAGAAAAATCGAGTCCTTAAATCATTTAATGCATCGCTTATGGAAGATACCACTTTGGTAGCTTTGTTCTGGACAAGTTCGGGTGATGAATGGAAGGTATAGGAGGGATCCGCTTCTTCGAGTAAAGGAATATCGTTGTAGGAATCTCCCCTTCCAGAAACGATGTCTGCCTTTAATATTTTTCTGATTTCCTGAATACCGTGTCCTTTGGAGTTTCCTTTCTTGACCCTGTCTAAGAAGTTCTTGTTCTGATAAGCGATAATATCCGGATATTTTCCTTCCAAAAGCTTTTTCCATTGAAAAGCATTCGTTTCGTTTCGGCAATCAACCGATACTCCGCAGATAGGAGACACAAAAAGGTCTTCCTCCTTTTTCGGAGGAAGACCATCTAAGATTTCGTGTTCGGAAAAAAGATACTTTCCAGTATTAAGAACAACCCAGAAATTCGTGTTCTGCTTCAGAAAGAAATAGATTTCTTTCGCTAAGGCTGTTTCAATCGGGTCCTCATAGAGAAGATCGTTGTCTTTTCCAGCTATCCTAGAACCCGTAGCACTGATCTTGAAATCATAGTTAAGGATTCCTTTGCTTGGGTAGTCGATTCCTCTCAGTGCTCTTCCGGAACAGATTCCAAAGAGCCCGCCTTTTTTCTGAAATTCCTTAATAGCGGCAATGTCTTCTTTGCGGAAAGGGTTTGCTTCCTTTCCGAAATAGATTGTATTATCGAAGTCCGATGCAAATGCAATTGTTTTCATACCGCTATTATACCTTATGGAAGACGAATATTTAGAGTGGCAAGTCTTTTTTCTTAAAGATAATTTCAGAGCTGATATACGTTACGACGGTAATGACAAGCAATCCGACTAACTTAAGGAAGAACTTGACATAATCGCCATCCCTGACGGCAAGAGGATCGAAGAAGGAAATAATCGTCCTATAGTTGAAAATGTTCCTTGAATCGATACGGATTGTTCCTGGAATCGCACGGGTTCCGAATAAACCGAGAATCGAGCAGATGAAGAAGAAAATCGTGAGACCGCCGCCGATACCGATTGCTTTGTTCGACTTGTTGAAGATGCAGGAAGATAAGAAGCAGATACCAGAGATAGCAAGGATGACCCTGAAGTTTCCAAGCGAATAGCAGGCGACATGTTCCCTCGGCAGAGAAACAAGCAAGTCGGTACCGCCTAAGGAGATTCCGATATAACGGCTGATGGTGGTAAAGACAAACAAGGTCAGTCCCATGACGAATTCCGAGAAGATCCTGAAGCAAGCTTCCGTGAAGATGTAGCTATCACGGGTAAGAGGAGTCGAAAGAGTGAAGGCAAGAGAACCGGTTTCAACCTTATTGGCAACAAGATCGTTTGCAAGAAGAATCGAGTAGACCATTGGCACAAGAAGGGTAGTCCTAGCAAAACCAATCCTACCGATAATAATGCCGTAAACATTCCTCTTTCCCATATCGGAGAGAGAACCGCCGACTTTATCCGGCAACTGGTTAATAACTCCTTGGCTTGCTTTCACAGTGGCAATCCTAGTACTTTCCCTATTGGAATAGCCTTCCTTTAAGGCAATTCCATAGTAAGTCTTAAAGGAAGTGATGGAGCTTGATGCATAGCTAGCAAGGGTGTTCCTCCTTGTCTTTCCATCCCTAGAAGAATTCTGAGTCGTGATTTCATCTAAAGAAGAGACCTTGATATCATGCTTATCGTTGTAATTGTCGATGATTTGCTGTTTACCCCTAGCCCTGATCCTTTCTGTAGCCGCATCACTGATTGCGGAATCAATGACATTTTTTCCATCAAAGAATCGGTTGGTGTTGTTTTCGTCCCGAGTATTGAAGGCAACAAGGAAGTTATCTAAACCAGCTGCTAAAGTTTCCCTATTGTCTTTGGCATCTTCTTTTGCCTTTGCATATTCTTCTTCCGTATAGTCTTCACCGGTAATGGCTTTCTTATGCCTTTTCTCTACCCTGGTAGAGGTCGTACCCCTATCCCCTTTCACAGGGACAAAGACACTTGGATTATAGATTTTGACTTCAACCGCTTTCCTAATCTTATTTCCGTTTTCACCGATTTCGCCGGTTTCAACGTAAGTAATCGGGTATCCGAAATCACTCGTCGCATAATTGACCGTAAAATCCGGAAGGAAATCATAGTAGAGCCTGTTTTCAAAGGACTCTAACCTGTAGTCTTTAACAGTGGAAGTCAGAACCTTATCGTGGATAGAAGAGTCTGCTAAATAAGATTGTTTGTCTTTCTGATATTCACCATCAAGCTTTTCAGAAGCTGTGACGATGAATTCAAGCTGATCTTCACTAGCCCTCGCTTTCCTTAAAGGATAGATAACCTCTTGGATAGCCTGATCCTTGTCAAGATTCTGGCTAAAGACCTTATCGAAGCATTCGCTTAGAATCTTTGTGACGTTCTCCTGAACTTTCTCATCTTTATTGGCCTGTTCACACCTGATAGAACTGATTGTGGAAGGAAGACACTGAATCAAAAGGTCTCTTGTCGAAGCGTTCTTATCTTGGATGTAGCAGTCAAAGAAGGAAGAAGCAATCCTCTTTGCAGCTTTCTTCTCTTCTTCGGTATAAGAGGAAGAAGAATCGACAGAAGTTTCAATGACTTTCCTAGCTGCTGCTTTGGCGGCAGCGTTTTTCTTGGCTTCATCTCCGCTTGTTAAAGTATAAGTTAAGCGGAAAACCGTCTTGGCAGAATCCAGTCCGTTCTTTAGTGTGTCATCATCGACTTTATCCCTAGCAGAAGAGATCGACGAACGCCTAGTCGCTTCTCCCTTATCAAAAGTAACGATGGCTTCAGCGGAAGAAGAAAATTCATTATATAAGCCAATCGTACCCTGCTTAATGGTCTTTTCCCTGTTTGCATTCGAGAACCTGTCTTTCCTGGCATCGGAAGTCGCATTAATATTAAGGTTCGACCTAATGACAAGAATGATGACCATAATGAGAGCATTTAAGAAGGAAACGAGGAATAAGGATCCCCGCTTGCTCTTAAAGCTTTCGGAGAAAACAGCGTGTGAGAAAAGATGATGATGGCGTTTCTTTTCCACTGGCTGTTCCCTTGGCTGCTCTTTTTTTTCTTCTTGGTTTTTGTCTATTCCGACAACCAGGATATTCTTTTTATGACTCATTTTCTATTTTCCTTTCCGACGTTCTCTGAAGTAGGTAGAGAGATCGTAGTTCATCCTGCTTAAGAACCGGATCTTGAACAGGGCAACATCCGTAAGGAAGTTTTTCCTGTCTTCCTTTCGGACACGGAGAACGAGCTGATAATATTGCGGCTTATTCTCGAGAATCTCATAGTTCTGATGAAGGAACCTTTCGTAATCTTCTTGTCTGACAAAGGCGACCTTGTAATCACGGAACGGAGGATTCTGGACAGCATTGACATCCGCAGAATCTACAATCCGTCCTTTGCTAAGAAGATATACCTTATCAGCAACACGGCTAAGTTCATCCCTGGAATTGGAAGAAATCAGCCTAGTAGCACCGCCTTTCTTCTGTTCTAAGATGAGCTCTAGAAGTTCTTCACGCCTTAAGGGGTCAAGACCAATCGAAGGTTCATCGAGGATCAAGATTTTCGGTTTACGCATCCTAGCAGAAACGATAGCCGTCTTCTCTTTCCTACCTTTACTCCTACGTTTTGGATAAGCACGGATATCAAGCTGCCTTCTCTTAATCAGTTCCGAAGCATACTCGAAGTCCTTATCGGTCCTTCCAAGGCTCTTTCCATAATTTCTTAGGAAGATATTTCCGGTTTTCACATCCGGGAAATTGATTTCGCCTGGGCAATAACCAATATACTTTTTCAGATTCGCGGATTCCCTGTAGGCATCCTGACCAAAGATTTTGATATTGCCGCCATCGGGACGGATGAACCCCATCCTCCTACGGATCAATGTTGTCTTTCCTGCTCCGTTTTCGCCAGCGATGCCAACGACTTCGTTCTCATGGATTTTCAGATTGATATCGAAGTCGCCGCGGTTATTCCCGTAATCCTTAGTGATATTGTTAATCTGAATGATTTCCTTATCGAGATTCATTTGATTCCTCCATAATCAAGATCTTCCTTATAGAAGGACATGAAATAGTCTTCCAAAGTTTCCTTGATTTCCTTGAAATCTGTCCTGCCTTCCCTGTTCCTGTTGCAAAGCAGCTTATTGATATCTTTATCATCTGCGTCGACAATAAGGACAGGTTCCTTCTCGCTTTCGGTTACCTTAAAGCCTTCCTGCAATAACCGCTCATTGGCTCTCTTCCTGCTTTTCCTGTTCGAATAGGTCAGAACATATTTCTTTTCTGTCTTATGTTTTAAGCTATCAGCCAGAATCTGACTGACGATTTTTCCGTCTTTAATAACAGCAATACGGTCGCAGCAAGAATCCACCTCTGAGAAGATATGAGAAGAAAGGAGAATCGTTTTTCCTTTCTTTTTCAAATCAAGGATAAAATCAACAAACTTATCCTGCCTTTCCGGATCAAGACCAGAAGAAGGTTCATCCAGGATAATAATGTCCGGATTGCTCCTAAAAGCACAGACAATAGCCCTTTTCCGCTTCCTTCCTAAATCCATCTCTTTGCAGATTAGATTTGGATCAAGCCGGAAATAGTCTTTTAATTCCTTGTAAAGCTTATCATCGTGGACACCCTTGAGCTGCCTTTGTTCTTTCACGACTTCCGTTCCTTTTAGATTTCTTGGTAGCACGACTTCTCCAGGAACATAGGCAACATTCTGGAAAATGATATCACGATTATATCGGGTATCCTGCCCGTTAATATAAGTATGGCCTTTATCTGGCATCGAAAAGCCCATCAGATGTCGGATGGTAGTGGACTTACCAGCACCATTAGGTCCCAAAAAGCCAAAGCACTCCCCTTTATTCACATAAAAGGAGACATCGAAGACTCCTCTTCCCTGTCCATAGTCTTTGGTGAGGTCGACAATGTCAATGGTATGCATAGCTTTTACCTCCTTGGTGAGTTATTGCACTCTAGCTCAATAACTTGCCTTGTGATATAATAGTGACACCGAAGTCATAAATCAAGAGACTTCGAATAAAAATTTTAAGGAAAACAACAGGTATGACAGAAGAGAAAGAAGATGGTCGAATCATCCGCTCCAAACGGGATCTTGCCAATGCTCTGATTGAGCTCCTCCAAGAGAAGAACTACGATGATATCGGCATTAAGGAAATTACAGATAAGGCAAGGGTGAGCAAGAACACTTTCTATAACAATTTCAAGGATAAGAACGAGCTCCTTAGTTTTGTCTTCCAACGTTATGAAGATGCCCTTTTCGAAGAAATCCGTCCTTTAAGGAAAAAGTCTAGGCCCATCGTGAGATTCCTATTCTTACGTCAAACGGTGAAGAAGATAACTCACTTTTTCTGTTCCAGGGAAACGCTCCCTTTTAAGAAAAGGATCGGCAATGATCATTCCCGTTCCATTTATTATAGGCTATCTTTATTTATTTTACACTTAATTAATCGATTGGATTCGGAATGGAATGGAACCTTATATAAAGGATCTGAGGAGGAAAAACAAATTAAGTCAACCTTCTATTCTGGTGCCTTTGCTGCCTTGCTTTATCGCTTCTTCCAAAGCGGTAATAATAGGGATGAAAACAAACTAGTTAAAACCATCATGCGATTAGCAGCTCCTGCTAGGGAATAATTCCTTCGTAAAATAAAGAAAATCGCCGATTTCTCGGCGATTTTTCTTTATTTGAATTGGGAAGAATACCTTTGGTAGTAGAATCCTTGCTTAGCCCTTAAAGCATCGTGGCTTCCCGATTCGATGATATGGCCGTCTTTGAGAACCAAAATCAGATTTGCTTCCCGGATGGTGGAAAGACGATGGGCAATAACAATCGAGGTCTTTCCGTCTAAGAGGCGGTCAAAGGCATCGGTAATTAGTTTTTCCGTACGGGTATCCACATTGCTTGTAGCTTCATCCAGGATAACAATATCCGGTTCAAGAAGCCTTACACGGCTGATGGTGATCCTTTGACGTTCGCCATCGCTAAGGCCTTCCTTTGCGGAGACCTTTGTGCTGTATCCTTCCGGTAAAGTCTGGATAAAAGTATCGGCATGACTTCGCTTACAGGCATCTATGACTTCTTCATCCGTAGCATCTGGTTTGGCATAACGGACATTTTCCCTGATTGTTCCAGTGAAGACCCAGGTTTCCTGGAGAACCCTGCCGAAGTTCGAGCGTAAAGAAGATTTCTTGATGTCAGTTCCTTTGACTCCGTTGTAGAGAACAGCACCCTGCACTGGATCATAGAAACGCCTTAATACATTGACCAAGGTTGATTTTCCGGCACCGGTAGGACCAACAATAGCTACCTTTTCTCCTTTATGGACGGTTTCATTGAAGTCCTCAATCAGTTTTTGATCTGGTTCATAACTAAACCACCTATGGTCGAACTTGATTTCGCTGATATTTTTCACTTCTTCTGTTCCGTTATCCACATCCTCTTCATAGTTAAGGAATCGATTGATTCGGGCAAAAGAGAATTTGGCTGCTTCATATTCGCCGAGAACACCACTGATTTCATTAAATGGCTTTGTATACTCGCTGGTATAGCTTAAGAACGAAGATAGCTTACCAATAGACCTGGAAAGAATGGGGTAAGAGGCGGAGAAGCCAATCCTGATAATACCGCTGATGCCAATGATGGCGTAGATAATATTATTGACTAAACGGGTCGTCGGATTCGTCCAAGAAGCAGAGAAGAGGGCAGTCTTTCCTTCTTCTTTTAAGACATCGTCTTCCTTCTTGAATTTTCCATAGGATGTTTCCTGGTAATTCCTTGATTGTAGGACATCGCTGTTATTGATAGCTTCCAAGGAGATTCCGTTTAAGACAGATTGCAGTTTCGCTTGTTTCTTGAAATGCTCATGGCTGAACTTTGCAACAAAACGGCTGACAAAAAGAGATAAAGGAGATAACAAGATAGCAGCTAAAGCTAGAATCCAGTTGACACAGAACCTTAAGACAATCGTAAGGATAATCGATAGAACCCCTTCAATCAGAGACTTAAACACAGAGAATAAGCCCGTAGCAACATTCTCGACATCACCAATTTCAAGCTGAACCAAATCACCTGTTGTCTGCTTGAAGAGGACAGAAATCGGAACTTTGTTGAATTTATGATAGACGTCGTTCCGCATTTCCATGATCCTTTTCTGCGTCCTGACACCGACTGTGTACTCAAAGAAGAAATCAAATACGGCTCCAAGAATGGATAAGCAAAGGGTTGTAATAACGAGTACCCTGAAGATCGTCTTGTTATCAGCTAGCGCCCTATCAAGGGCTTTACCAACAAGATAAGGTTGACTAAGACGGGCAAGAAGGAAAATAAGGACAGAGAAAGAAAGGATGAAAATTGATTTCTTCTGCGGGAGAAGATAAGAGAGAAAACGTTTTTTGTCTTCCATTATTTCCTTTCCTCCTTTTTGGTCTGACTCAAATAGGTTTCTAAATAGATAGGACAATTCTTCAAGAGTTCTTCATGGGTTCCTTTTCCAATTAGTTTTCCGCCTTCCAAGACAAGAATCAGATTGCAGTCCATAACCGTTGAGACACGCTGAGAAACAAGGACTTTGGTCCTATTCTCATACTTTGAAAGGTTCCTGCGGACTTGTTTATCCGTAAGCAAGTCAAGTGCACTTGTGGCGTCATCAAGAATAAGAACTTCCGGATGTTTCACAATACCTCTTGCAATGCAAAGACGTTGTCTTTGACCACCAGAGAAGTTCTTTCCGCCTTCTTCGACCTCATGGTCAAGATAATCCGGGTACTTAGATACAAATTCATAGGCCCTTGCTTCCTTTAAGGCATTGGTGATTTCCTCATCGGTAGCCAAAGGATTGCTCCTTAACATGTTCGACCGAATCGTGCCCTTGAAAAGAACAGCCTTCTGAGGTACAAGTCCTAATTCTTCGTGAAGATGGCTGAGAGAATAATCCTTGATATTCTCGGATTTGTATCTTACTTCACCTGAAGTTACATCAAGGAAACGCTCCCTAAGGTTCAGAATCGTAGATTTACCACTTCCGGTGCCACCGATAATACCAAGGGACTGACCTTTGTCAAGGGTGAAATCAATATTGGAAAGAGCAAGGTTTCCACCTTCTTTGTAGCCTAAGCAGACATCTTTGAAAGAGAGAATCTCTTCCCCTTTCTTCACATCTTTTACAACGGCATTCTTCTTTTCGTAAATCCTTGGCTGGATAGAGAGAACTTCATCACAGCGTTTCCGGCTGACTTGGGCTTTTGTAAGAATCCTGACAACATTCGTCAGCTGGACAAGAGTAACGAAGATCTGACTCAAATAGGAAACTTCGGTAATGATGGTCGAAGCAAGAGCAGTCTTCTGTTCACTCCTAGCAGAGAAAATCGGTTGAGCACCAAAGAGAATCACAAAGCTTGTTGCTAAAGCAATAATTGCAAAAGTCAAAGGATTAATTAATCCATTGAGGAAGGAAACCTTAATGGAGTTCTTTTCATAATCCCTTGTATTTGCTTCAAAATGCTTGTTTTCATAGTCTTCTTTGCGGAAGGCACGGATAACCTTTTCTCCTTCGATTGTTTCACTTGCGTTGGTAGACAAAGTATCGAGCTTGGATTGAATGGAAAGGTATTCCTTAGAAGAGCGGCTCCTTAAGAAGAAGATAACAAAAAGAATCAAAGGAACAATAGCGACGAAAATCAATCCAATCTCCCAGTTCAGAATCAAAGAGATGATCAAAGCACCTAAGATAATAAAAGGTGCACGGACAATCAATCGGATAAAGATCAATACGCCTTGCTGGACTTGATAAGAATCCGCATTGAGAACTGTTAATAACCGAGAGGAAGATAATTTCTCCCGTTCTTTCTTGCTCAACGAAAGAATTTTCTTATAGAGAGAGTCCCGGACATCACAGCCAATAGCCCTAGCCGTCTTTGCTGCAATATACTGAGTCACCCTAGTGACAAGAAAACCTAAGACACCCCTCAGAAGAATAAGGGTCCCGCCAATGATGGCATAATTGACCCTTTCGTTCCCTTTGACCCAGACACCGAACCTTTTAATAAATTTCCCAATCGCATTTGTCACAACATCTCTGCTGGTTCCAAAGGAAAGATCAATGACAGCCTTCCTGATAAGAGGAATCCTGAGGTCGAAAATCGCCTCAACCCTCTTTAGCCTTGGGCCAAAGACAAACGCGGGAATATGTTTTTTATAGACATCACTGACTTTGTTGATCATAAGCCCTCCCGTTTTATAACTTTATAATTATACTTCTCCATATTATGTTTTTTATAAAAAACTTATTTATATTATTCTTTATAAATAGGTAAAAAGCGTTACAAACCATTGACACCAGTGTAAAAAGCGTGTAGACTTTTTATCGTAAGAGGCGAAAAGCCTTTTCCATTCTTAAACACAAATGTTAAGAGTGGGCCCGTAAGGGTCCACTCTTTCTTTGTAAAAAGGAGGCAAAATGGACCAATCCATCAGGGACAAAGTCAATTCCGTTCTAGGAAAAGCGTGCGATGAAAGGGGACTTACCTTAGTTAAGACATGCTTCAAATCGAGTGGCGAAATGGGACCGACTTTAGAAGTCTACATCGATCACGACTATGCTATCACTAGGAAGGAAATCGAAGATTATACGGACAAAGTGAATCCTTTGCTTGACACGATTGAAGGCAGGGACGAATCCTATAGGCTTGATATTTCTTCTGGAGGAAGCCTACGAGAAATTCCATTCAATGACTTAGAAAAGTTCATTGGTCATTATCTGGATGTAAAGCTGAAAAAGGATGGAAGCCTTCATTCAAGGAAACTCGATGCCGTCAAAGATGGAAAAGCCTATTTCTTCTATTTCTTAAAAGGTGCTAAGAAAAAGAGGATTCTCGGCGAAGAAGACATCGATACGATACATAGGGGCTACAAAGCCTAACGAGTATATAGACACATAGGAGGTTAGAATTATGCTCGAAGATTCAGTCAATACAGTTATGGGAAGGGACGAAGAAGAAAGCCCGAAGAAGCGTCGTCGCAAACAGACTGCCCAGGTCATCACTGGAAAAGTCGATGCCGTCAATTTTTCGACGAACTTAGCTTCTAGTGCAAAAGACAGCAGGTTAACTCAGGATGACATCACCAACATTCTCACTAGGTCTAGGGAACAGGCATATCTGGAGTGGTCTTATCCGGGATTATTCAAGAATAAGGACAGCGAAGATCCGGATAAAGAGCTCATCAAGTGCCATGTTGTCTTCAATGACACCTTCTCCAAGTTCAAAATTTTTGATGTAAAAGTCGTCACGAACGAAGATGATATCGTCGATGATGCTTATCAGATTTCCTTAGAAGACGCACAAGAATACAAGAAAGGTGTCAAAATCGGCGATATTGTCGAGATTCCTTTTGATACCACGAAGCTGGATAAAGCTTATGTCCGCCGTGTTAAACAGCTTTATCTTTCTCATTTGAAAGATTCTTCCCGTCAGGCCATTTTATCTGTTTACAAAGACCAAATCGGCGGACTTATCTATGGTACCGTCCTTTCCGAAGAAACAAGCAGCAATTCTTTAGGATATGATCGCCGTGGCGAACAGCGTGTTTGCGAAGTCAGCTTTGGAAAAGCAAACGGAACTCTTCGTAATTCCGGCAAAGGACGCAACAGGCTCCCTGGTGATGTTTACAGCAAAGGTGACCGCGTCTGTGTCTTACTGAGCGACGTTTCTGACAAATCCAATCCGCCGTCTCTTGTCATTACCCGTACAACGGACCGTTTTGTCGAAAAGCTTAGGGCCCGTGAAGTGCCAGAGCTTGCCAGTGGCGAAGTCGTTATTAAATCTATCGCTCGTGAAGCTGGAAGGCGCACCAAGATTTTAGTTGATAGTGCAAATCCGAACATTGATCCTGTCGGAGCCTGCATCGGTCCTGAAAATTCCCGTACCCGTGCTATCTCCACGGAATTACATGGTGAAAAGATCGATATCCAGCGTTGGAAAGAAAACAAGGCCTTACAGATTATCGAAGCTAGGAAACCGGCAACTGTCATCGGTAGGACCTGCCCGGATGATTTCTTCGATTCGAATGTTCACTATGAAGAAATCGAAAATGATCGTGGCTACGTCTTCCCGAAGATTACTGTTGTTGTCAGGAACGGCAACCAAGGTGTTGCTATTGGTAAGAATGGCTCCAATGTCCGTCTTGCTTCTAAGATTACGAAATGCTCGATTTCTGTTCTCCAGGCAGACGAAGCCATCAAACAGGGCTTAAAGTATAGGATGATTCCGGAAATCAATGATGCTATCAAGAAGGAATTCCCGGATGCTGTTCTCTCTAATCCGCTTCCGACTGCTGAGCCGGTTGTTGAGGAAGAAGGCCTTTCTGATGAAGAAATCGGCTTAAAGCCTGAACAGAACGAAGTTGTTGTCAATGGTGAAAAACCTGTCGAAGCTAAGAAAGAAGAAGAGCCGGTTAAACAGGAAGAAGTCAAAGAAGCAACTGCTGTCGAACAGCCGAAAGAGGAAGTCAAAGAAGAAGCTAAACCTATCGAATCCGAACCGGTAAAAGAAGAAGCCAAACCAGAGCCGAAAGAGGAAGAGGTTGTCCATGTCGAAATCAAAAACAAGCCAAAGATTTCTCTTGAAGCCCTTGAGCAGGCTATGGAAAAGAAGAAGGGTCCAGCGGAAACCAAGTCTTATAAGCGTTACAACGATTATAAGAAGAAGGAAGAGGCAGATGAAAAGAAGAAAGAAGAGAAAGCTGCTCCTTCTGTCAAAGGTATGGCTATCTACACGGATGAGGAACTTGAAAACAGGGATCTCGATCCGCAGAGTGCCGACAACGAATACAGTGATTCTGATTATGACGAGGATGTCGCCGAACAGTACGATTCCGACAAATACTACGACGACAACAAGTAATCTATGAAGAAAGACTATCCGGTATTCCGGAAAGATGTTCTGACCGGGAAGATTCTTCCCCGGTCAGACCTCTTCCGCATTGTCATCAAGAATAAAACTGCCCTGCCCGGGAATCATCTTGAGCCTGGCAGAGGCATCTATCTCTGTCCTACTGCCTTAACCAATAAGGATAGGCTGAAGAAGAGACTGGTGCGTAATGCACCGGAAACGGATTTTGACAAACTCTATGAGGAGGTCTCAGAATGGAAAACGAACAAGAAGTAAATCGTTTGAAAGCCTATATCGGCTTTGCCCAGAAAAAGCGTGCGCTTTATGTTGGCAGGAAGCTGGAAGAAAGGCTGACTCGAGGACGAATCCGACTTGTTGTTTTCACTCCGACCTGCCTAGAGAAAAACGAAGAGAAGAGGAAGAATCATTTCAAGGATAATGAAGACTTATTCTTTATCCGCTATCAGGGAAATCTTCCCCTGAACCTGATTGCTGGATATGAGAAGGTCAGTGCTATCGGTATTTCCGATCCGCACTTAGCCAAAGCTATCCTTGAGACAATTAAAGAGGAAGAAAACGAGGAGGATAAGCATGTCGAAGAAAAATAGAAACAATAAAAAGAATCAACAGAATCAAGGAAAGGTCTTAAACGGAGTTTTCCTTTACTCTGGTAATATCACTCTGGACCAGCTCTGCCGCCAGACCGGTATTTCTGCAACTGATACCATCAAAGATTATCTGCTTCAAGGAAAAAGGATTTCCTTAAACAGTGTTCTGACCGATGAAAGGGTTGGTGAAATCTGTCTTAACAACAACCTGGATGTCAAACGCCAGGAGGATTCTGCCTTAGAAGACTTCACCAAGGCTCCGATTTTCGATCGGGATATCGATAAAGATCCGCGTTGTCCAATTGTTACCATTATGGGACATGTTGACCACGGAAAGACGACTCTTATCGATTCCATCCGTCACAGCAACATCACTGGAAAAGAGCATGGTGGTATCACTCAGGAAATCGGCGCTTATCAAAAAGTTGTCAATGGCAAGAAGATTACCTTTATCGATACTCCAGGCCATGAGGCTTTCTCTGCCAGGCGTGCCCGCGGAGCAAGGGTAACGGATATTGTTATTCTTGTTGTCGCTGGCGATGATGGCGTGAAGCCACAGACAATTGAAGCTATTGACCATGCGAAAGCAGCTAAAGTCCCGATTATTGTTGCTATCAACAAGAGGGATAAGCCAGGAGCCAGTTCGGAAAGAGTCAAACAGCAGCTTGCCTCCCTGGATGTTGTCAGTGAAGAATGGGGCGGTGATACGATGATGTTTGAGATTTCCGCTAAACAGAACAAGGGTGTCGATAAGCTTTTAGAGGGTGTCCTAGATCTTGCTGAATTAAGGGATCTTAAGGCCACCATCAAGAAAGAAGCAGTCGGTACTGTAATTGAAGCAGAACTTGACAAGAAAGAGGGTGCCAAAGCTACTCTGCTTGTCCAGAACGGAACCCTTCATGTCGGTGATTATCTTGCTGTCGGTCAGTATTACTGCAAGGTCCGTAAAAGGGTCAATGAATTCAACCAGGGCAGGAAAGAAGCCGTTCCTTCTACTCCGGTCAGGGTCACTGGTCTCTCCGGTGTTCCGGTCGCTGGCGATCGTTTCAGGGCTTTCCCGACGGAGCAGGATGCCAAAGCAGCAGCAAACAGCCGTGCTCAGAAGAGGATTGGCAAAGCAAATGACGATGTCTCTTTAGCTTCTATCGCTGCCAATGCTAAGAATGGCGAAAGGCCTCAGCTGAATCTCATTATCAAAGCGGATACTCAGGGTTCTGCAGAAGCTTTGAAGTCCTCCTTAGCAAAAATCGAAGTGCCTGGAACAAAGTTAACAATTGTCCATACTGCTTCTGGTGAAGTGAACCAGAGCGATATCACTTTAGCTTCTGCTTCGCACTCGGTTATTCTTGCTTTTGATATCAAGGTTTCCCAGTCTATCAAAGACCTGGCTAAGGAAAGCCATGTTGAAATCCGCGAATACAATATCATCTATAAATTGTTAGAAGACATCGAAGCAGCCTTAAAAGGAAAGCTTGGACCTGTCTATCATGAAGTCATCTATGGACATTGCGAAGTCCGTTCTCTCTTTAAAGCAAGCCATGTCGGCCAGATTCTCGGCTTATTTGTTACGGATGGTAAGGTAACAGCCAAGAGTGAAATCCGTGTCTTCCGCAACAAGGAACTGATTCTTAAGACTCATATCACATCTCTGAAACGTTTCAAGGATGATGCAAAAGAGGTCTTAGCCGGATTTGAATGCGGTGCTACGATTTCTGACAAGTTTGATCTCCAAGAAGGAGATGTCTTAGAAGCCTATGGTCAGGAAGAGGTGAAGAATGGCTGAGAAATACGGCCGTGTTAATGCTCTTATTCAAAAGAACGTTTCGGAAATCATCCTCTATGAGTTGAAGTCTCCGGTCACTGAATTCGCATCGGTGAACGAAGTTAAGGTGACTACGGATTACTCTTATGCCACCATCTATGTCAGTAATATCGATTCCAGTAAAGTCGACTCTAGGGTAAGCTTCCTGAACAACAAGAAAGGAAGAATCCGTTCTCTTCTTTCTAAGAAGCTTGATATCTACAAGATTCCTGAACTTACCTTTGTGAAAGATGATCTTTTTGAAAAAGGCAAGGCTAGGGAAGACTTAATTGATAAGGCTCTTAATGAAAAGCCTAAGACTCTGAAAGATGTTTACGGAAAGAACTTCCGAAGGAAGAGAACCTCATCTACCAAAAAGACTTCTTCCACTAAGAAAGCCACAACAAAGAAATCGACGAAAAAACCAGCTTCAACGACTAAGAAAAAGACTGTTACGAAGAAATAAGAAAAGGCCTAGGACACACCTAGGCTTTTTTCTTTGAGTCATTGTTGCTTCCAAGAAGAATCTCTTCTTTCAATTGTTCTAGATTTTTCTTAAGGTCATCCCTAGAATCAAACTTTGTCTGGTCGCGGAGATAACGAATAAAGCTAACTGTAATATTTAGTCCGTATAAATCAAAGTCGATACCGAAGATGTTGGTCTCGATGATCGTCTTATCCTCTTCATCGATAGTAGGGTGGTTTCCAATATTGGTCCTAGACGGATACCATTTTCCTTCTACTAATGTTTCCGTCTGATAAACGCCTTCTGGGAGACAGATTTTTGTTTTGGGTGGCAGCATATTTGCTGTTGGGAATCCGATCTTTCTACCATTCTGATGTCCTTTGATGACTTTACCAGTCCTAATATAGGGGTAACCAAGGAGCTTGTTCGCTTCTTCAAGACCCTTATCTTGTAATAATTGTTTAATGGCACTCGAAGAAATCTTCTGTTTGGTTCCCTGGTATTCAAAATCCATCAAATCTTTGATAACTACTTCACATCCACGGTCTTCCCTGCGGAGTAAATCCATTGGTTTTCCGATTCCTTTATCTCCGAAAGTGAAATCTTTTCCAACAACTATTTTTCTTACATTCCTGTTGGTCAGAAAATCAAGAAAAGTTTCAATGCTGGAATGAACAACACTATCTTTATAAGGAAGAATGAAAATTTTCTTAATACCAGAATGAAGCAAGACTTTATCCTTTTCTTCTGCTGTCCTTAATAACTCCCTGGCTTTACCACATAAAGCAGATTTGAATTCATCGGAAAAGGTTAACACGCACGGCATATATTCACTATTGAGAGCTTCCTTGATCAAAGCCTGATGTCCAAGATGGAGACCATCAAAAAAGCCAATTGCCAGAGAAATGCCCTCTGTTTCAAAACGGGTGTTCCTATCTACTTTTATGACTTTACTGATTGAATCCTTTAACACAGACATAGCGATTACCTTCTTTCTTATATAAAGCAAGTATGGTTTGATTATCTTTTATAAACAGCAGAGGACTAACCAAAGGCAAGTTAAGTTCATTACCATGCCTTGCACGTTTGATATCATTGGCATTCGTGACTTCATAGCTATCGATATCATCTAGGACTTTATCCATCGGAAGAATATTTTCATTGCTTATCTTATCAAGTGGAAGAGCATCTTCAACGGAGAATTTACCGATATGGGTTCTTCTTAATTTGCTTAGATAACCAAGCGTGTTTAATTCTAACGCTAAATCCTTTCCTAAGCTACGAATATAAGTTCCTTTTGATACTTCAGCAGAAAAAACAATGGAGGAAGAATCAAATTGAAGAAGGTTCCTCTGATAAACGGAAACTGTTTTTTTCTGCACCGGAATTTCGACTCCTTCCCGGGCTAAATCGTACCTTCTTTTTCCCTTGTAATGAGCAGCAGAAAAAGAAGGGATTTCCTGTTCATAGGTTTTCGTCCTGTTTTCCATTGCTTTCCGAATCTTTTCCTTAGTAAGGGCAGGAACTTCTTTTTCTTTGATAACCTTACCAGTCAAATCCAGAGTATCCGTTTCCTTTCCTAAGACAAGCGTAGCCACATAGGTTTTTCTGTCATCAGAAAGATAGGGTAGCCTTTTCGTAGCTTCGCCAATGGCTACAATTAACAGCCCCGATGCGAAAGGATCCAAGGTGCCAAGATGACCGACATGCTTCTCACCCCTCTTCTTCCTTAGTAGATTATCAACTCTACGGGAGGATACGTCTTCCTCCTTATCAATAAAAAGAAAACCGCTGTTTTTCATCCTATTCAATATACTTTCCCATCGGAAATTGTGCAACAAGCGAAAAGCAAAAAGAATGTCGGAATTTGTTGATTATTCTTTAAGAAGCCTTATAATATTAAAGCCTTTCACTGGTGCAAGGCTTGTTCCTCAAGCACCTGAAACTGGTCTTAGGCAGAAAGTAAACGAGGTACAAGGTTATGGCATTAACCAAAGAAGAAACGAAGAAAATCTTAGAATCTGCACGCCGTGATGAAAAGGACACTGGTTCCAGCGAAGTCCAGATTGCTCTTCTCACTGAGAAGATCAAGAAGCTGACTGTTCACAGGACCAAGAATCCGCACGATTATTCTTCTAAGCGTGGTAGGAACATCCTTATTGCCCGCCGTCAGAACCTTCTCCGCTATCTGAAGAAGAATGACCAGGCTCACTACGAATCTATCGTTGCTAAGCTCGGTCTCAAGAAGTAGTTCTAGGAAAATGCTTCACTAAGGCTTCCGAAAGGAGGCCTTTTTCATTTCAGGAAAGGAATATTTTGTTTATAATAATTTCCAGTAGGGAGGATGAATGATGACCCAATTAGAGAATATTCTTTCACGCCGTTCCGTGCGTTCTTACTTAGAGAAAGAAGTAGAAACGGAAAAGCTGGAGAAGATTTTGAAAGCAGCCGAGTATGCTCCGACCGGACGCAACAGTCAGCCTCTTTTCTTTGTCATTGTCAAAGACAAGGAAAAGAAAGACGCTATTCTGAAAGAAGCTGGTGTCGAGAAGAATTTCTACTCTGCGCCGGTAATCAGGTTTACCTTTGCCCGGAAAGAAGACCATCTTAACGAACTGAATGTCGGCGCTGCATTAAGGAGCGCAAGGCTTGAGGCAAATGAGCTCGGTGTTTCTTCCTGCTGGATCCATAGTGCAGTCGATGCCTTAAATACACCGGATAGGAGAAAATTCCTAAAAGAGGAACTCCATCTGAAACAGGAGTATCCGGTCTTTGACTGCCTTGCTCTTGGCTATTTAAAGGGAGACAGACCAATCTGCAAGGAGAGAAATCTTGATGAAGACGTCATCCTGTGATCTTCTGATTGTCGGAGCAGGCCCGGCTGGATTAAGGGCGGGACTTGTTGCATCAAAGAACCGGAAAGTAACCTACCTGGATATCAGCAAATTCGGTAAGCGGATCAATGTCTCCGGCAACGGACGGGCAAACTTCTTTAACCTGAGTCTTTTAAAGGAAGAGACCTATAGTTACTACCCCTTTAGCAGGGTTAAGAATATTGTCCTAAGCAAGGATGGGAATAGGGCAGAAAAGTTTTTCTCGTTCCTCACTAAGGAAAGGAATTTTCCTTACCGGGCAAATGGAGATTGCTGCTATCCTTATTTCAACCGTTCGGAATGTCTAGACCATTTCCTGATTGAAACCCTGAAACAGAAAGAAATCCCGTTCCTCCAGGGAAGAAGGTTAAATATCAGAGGGAATACTCTTACCTATCAGGCTGAGAGGAAGGATAGGCATCAACTTAGTTTCCATGATGCCCTTATTGCTCTCGGAGGCGATAGCTATGACCGGAAAGAGAAAGGTAACGACGATTTTCTTGCCTCTCTCGTATTAAAGAGAACTCCTTTTAAGAGCTGTCTCTGCCCTTTAAAAGTAAGTGACCCGATTCCAAGCTACCTTGTAAACCAAAGACTTAAGGCAAAGGTGACTCTCCTTTGTAAAGAGGAAGTCCTTTATGAAGAAACGGGAGAAATCCTTTTCAAGCAGGATGGACTGAGCGGAATCTGCATTTTCAACTGTTCCTTATATCTTCGCCATGCCTTAGGAAAAAACAGGAGGGAAGATAGGTCAATGAAAGTCGACTATCTTCCGGACAGGAAGAATAGCCGCATTCCTCTTGATAGCTACCCTCTGTTTAGGAAGCGCTATTTTAAGGATAGGAAGAGGAAACAGGGAACTCCCTTTGTTTTCCATGTGAAAGGATTCTATCCTTTTAAGGAAAGCCAGGTTTCTTTCGGTGGAGTCAGCTTGTCGGAAATCAATCCTGAGACTAGGCAGCTGATTTCCCATCCCCATCTCTATAGGGCCGGAGAAAGGCTAAGCCCCGCCTTCCCCTGCGGAGGATATAATAGGGGCCTTGCTTTCACGGAAGGCTATATTGCCGGAAAGGCACTGATCCATGAATAAAGAATTAGAACAGCAGGTAGAACGTCTTTATGAGGAATCCCTAAAGAAGTTCAGTCTTTCTCCGGAAGAGAAGAAGAAGGTTGACTTCTTATTTGAAAAGGAAGTCAAAAGGCTAGAACCGGAAAGGGAGAAGAATACCCTCACTCTTCCTAAGCTTGCTCTCGGTGTCAACCATCTTTCCGGCTTTGTTGTCGGCGAATACCGTTTTGCCAAGAAATATTCAAAGTTCTCCGGAAAGAGGCCGACGGAAGAGGAAACCCTTAGGATCATCAGTCAGAAATACCTCACCTTCCGTCATACGTTAGAGAAGGAAAAGGATGAAGGAAGGGAAATCTTTGATCCGGTTGTTTCCACTATCTCTAGGGCCGATACTTTCTTTGAACAGATCAATGAGCCAAGGAGTCACAGGAATCCTTCTGTCTCTTTAATCAATGATATCTTTGAAACCATCTTCAAGAAGATTAACGGATTCGCTAAAAGGATGGCCTTAGCCCTCTATACGGATGCCCTCTCGAACTGGAGAACGGTCCATGAATCGGAATGTATCCTTTCTCTCTTAGTGAACGGAAATGAAAAGGTACGTCAGAACTATGTGAAGCACATCAACTATTCCAGGGTCTTCCGGAACAACGATAACGGGGTCTTTCCGAAAGAGTATGTCGACCAGGTCTTTGAACAGCTTAAGGCGGAGAGGAAAACCTACAACCTGAAAAGCAAGGACAGGAAAAAATACATCGACTACGGATGGATCTATTCGCTTGACCAATATGACCCAAACGATAATAAGGTCCGGCTGAATTTCCGTTTCGGAGTCGAATATCTTGCTGGACTGATTGATCATTCCGATAGGTATGAAGTCGCTTCCGAAAGGGATCATGCTTCCGCTTCCTTCTTCTTCTATTCTAACGATGAGACCTGCCGGAAGCTTGCCCTCCTTAACTTCTACGATTCGATGAACCGGATCATCGCGCTTTACAGGAAGTACAGGAAAGTCTATTTCGATAATAATCCGGAAAAGAAGAAAGATGCCCTTGTCATGCAGGACATGGTCAAGACAAGGTACGATTATGTCTCTCAAGGCGACAACAGGAAGGAGCTCTTCTATGACCAGAAAGACGGCGAAAACAATCTGTCGGGGGATTGACGATTTTGGAAGAGGAATTGTCAGTGTCGAAGGAACGACTGCTTTCGTTCCGAATCTACTTCCCGGCGAAGAAGCCATTGTTACCACCGTTTTTTCCTATGGAAAGCTAAAGGAAGCCATCCTCAAGCAGAGACTGACAACAAGCAAGGACCGGGTTAAGCCCTCCTGCCCGTATTATCCAAAATGCGGAGGATGTCAGATCAGGCACCTATCCTATGAAAAACAGCTCGAATACAAGACACAGAAAGTCAAAGACCTGCTTCATAAATTCGCCAGTTTAGACTTAGACGTCCTTCCCTGCATCGGGCTTGATCATCCTACCCGCTTCCGGAATAAGGTCCAGAAGCCGGTAAAATATCTCCCGAAATACAGCAAAATCTGCGCTGGTTTCTATCAGAACGGAACCCATGACCTTATCCCGGTTGAAGACTGCTTAAGCGAAAGCACCCTTTCCAATCAGATAACTAACCTAGTCCTTTCCTTAAGGGCAAAGTATCATTACCCTGCCTATGACGAAGATAAAGAGACTGGCTTAGTCCGTCATATCCTGATTAAGACGAGTTCCGATTTATCTAGGGCTTTAGTTACCTTAGTGGTGACGACCCCAATTATCAAGCGGCGGAGGGAATTCGCTAAGGAACTTAGGAGCAGATGTAAGGAAATCCGGGGCGTTGTCTTAAACATCAATAACCGGAAAACCAATGTTATCCTCGGCGAGAAAGAAGTCCGTCTTGCCGGATACGATAAGATTTCCGACAAGATCTTCTCCAAGACCTTCCTTATCTCCTCTAAATCCTTCTACCAGACCAATTCCCGTCAGATAGAAGTCCTTTATGGCAAAGCCAGGGAATTCGCTCATCTGAAGAAAACCGATGATGTCCTTGACGCCTACTGCGGAACCGGAACAATCGGATTATGCCTTGCCGATAAAGTCCGCTCGGTCACCGGTGTTGAAATCGTACCGGAAGCCGTTAAGGATGCTAAGCTCAATGCCAAGATCAATAAGATTACGAATGCCACCTTCATTGAAAAAGACTGTACGGATTATAGGTTAGATAATCCAGGCAAGTTCTCTTTGGTCATCAGGGATCCGCCAAGAAGAGGAACCACTCCTGAATTCATACATGCCTTGGAAACGAGGAAACCAGAGCGCGTGGTTTATGTCTCCTGTGACCCTGTTACCTTAAGCCGTGACCTCAAGCTGAGGAAAGAGAGCTTCAGCATCGAGAAAGTCCAGCCTGTTGACAGGTTCCCCAACAGCCTTCATGTTGAGACTGTCGTTTCTCTAAAACTCAAAAAATGAAGAGAGCGGTCATCAGACCGCTTTTTTCGTTGTTACAGGATGAAGACTAACAGATACCTAGCTAAGCAACCGGCAGCAATCCTAGACGTAATCAGATAGGATGTCTTTTTCTTCTTCTTGAATAAAGGAGTAAACATCTTCAATCCTAAGAGGAGCATAGTAAGAGCCAAAACTCCGATACCGAATAACTCAAACTGAAGAGAATCTCCGCTTGCGATAAATAAACCGCGCTTAGAGATAATATAGTTGCCGGCTTCGTCGACATGGTTATTGTACTGATGCCAGGAGAGGAAATCAGCAAAAGCGAAGATGGCAAAGTCAAACGTGCAGGAACCGATCCTGTTTCCATAGCCCGCATTATAGTTCTTCTTATGGAAGAGCTGAGCTGTAGAGATGACTTCCGGAATAGACGTGCCGATTCCTAAGAGCAAAGCACCGGCGACAGAACCGGAAAGAACAGGAAGGGCAGTCTGGATTCTCTTTGTCAGGTATGTCCTAGCAATTGAGCTACCAATCAAGGCAAGAGAGGCTGCAGTAAAGAGGACTACAATCTTAGAGACGCTCCATTTGATTTCCTCTTTTTCTTCCTCTTTGGCTTCATTTTTCGGCTGAATGAAGAGAGAGACAATATAAAGGACAAAGATAAGAACCGACCTAAGATTAATATCGCCAAGCCTGACCTGGAAATTCTCAGGAGCAAAGAAGGCATAGGCAGCAAATCCGTACCTAGCAAGAAGGATAATTCCGTTTCCAAAATGGAATTTGTCCAGCTTCGATTCTCCGAAATGCTTAATAAACCTAACAGTCTCTAAACAAAGAGCCACAAGGTTAAAGATGATCGAACCTAAGATATCTCCGACTACATACTCCGGTTCATTGACTAAAAAGACGCTCGAGAGCGAAGTAAAGAGTTCGGGAAGCGAAGTGACACAGGCTAAGAGGACGCCTCCGATAAAAGCTCCTGAGATTTTTGTCTTTTTGTCCAGCCTATCCACAAGAGTGCCAAGGAACATCGAGACAACGACCCTGAACGCAAGATTCAGAAAATAGAGAACGTAGACCCACCAATTCATGTGATACCCCCTTCGCTTAGGAAAGAAAAAAGACCTAAGCAGAAAAAGACCGATAAGAAGTCTTTCTCTGCTTAAGTCTTGTTGTTTAAGATCTGCCAGACCTTCGATTTACGGAAGGCAGTGCTGTTGACAGAGCCTCGTTTTTCAGCGATAACTACTCCCCTAAGCGCAAGTAGTCTAGCAAAGACAGGGGGAGTTAGTCAATTAAAACTTTTAACCCGCTTTATCGGATTTGAAATGATTACTTCTGTTCTAACATCGCCTTAATATGATTCGCCAATTCCTTATCCTGGCAGTAGATATAACAACCTTTCTGTCCTCGGCTTAAGAGAGTTTTATAGGTGTTCCGTATCCTTTTGTCGAGTCTGACTTGGTCATGGCATCCCTTTAAGGCACTATCTGTTCTTGCACGTTTAGCCGGATCAGTGATTACTTTTCCGTCTTGATAACGGAGATCAAGTCCGATGATAACTCCGATATAATCAAATTCTAGTCCTTGGCAAGTATGGATACAGCCGACCTGGTCGAAGGAATCCTTATCGATTGCCCAAGTCTTGGTATGGCTGAAATTCCATTGTGCTTTGAATCCATCTTCTAATTCAATATCGAATTGGGAAGTATCTTTCCGGCTTTTCCATTCATAACAATAACCAGCCACCATACGGGCTTTATTGTTTTGGTTCTTTTCCTTTAATACCTGGCGCCTTTCACAGGGATTATCAAAGACTTTCACATCATATTCAAGTCCGTCTAAATCCGTATTAGCCGTTTCTCTTATTCCGAGTAGGTTATCTAGGAAAGCAAGGTAGCCGTCACTTCCACCGCAGCGGAACTGAGAGGCTAAGACTAGATTCTCTCCTTCATGGATAGTGCTATTCTCTTCTCTTGCCCACTGCTCGATTTCTTTAGCTGTTCCGATATCCTTTGAAGTTACTATCTGATCTTCATCAAGGAAGAACACGCTCACTTTTGATGCGTGGATTATTTCCTTAATCTGATTCTCTCCCCTGTTGGAAAAAAGGCCTGATTTTGCGTTAAGTCGATGTGCTTCATCGACTAAAAGACAATCGAATTCATTTTCCATAGCATTGACAAACGAACCTGAACTCTTAAATAGGTTCTCTAAGTAAGAGAAGGTAAAGTCCTTTCCAATCAGTTCTTTTGCATAGACATTGCGAGGTGCTGCATTCTTTGAAACATAAGCAACATTCCTTCCCTCTTTCCGTTTTGACCTCAACTCAGTAAGGAGGTTCCTGGCAATGACACTCTTTCCTGTTCCTGGTCCGCCTTTGACAATAATGGTATGTTTTCCTTCCCTGTGGTAAGATTCACGGATTATCTTCTTGATCACCGAATAGGCGACTTTCTGTTCATCAATCCTTGTGAAAACCTTGTTTCCGTGCCTTAAGGAGATTAAAGCGTCCTGCAAGGCAAGGGAAGGTCTGATTTTCCCGTTATCCCTTTCATAGAGGATTTCACCATTGTCGGGTCTCTTCACATAGCGTTTAATGAAGGATCGGAGCTTTTCCCTGTCTGTGCTTAAAAATAACGGACATTCCATAATTGCTTTCGCATAAAGGTTATCCCGGATCTGATCCTCATATCGTTCTTCATAGTTATGACAATAGGCACAGGGATGGAGATAGACGGGCTTATCCTGAACGGTCTGATTGAAGTTCTGAATGGTCTTGGAATAGCTTAAGGCCTGATAACAGGGGTGGGTCACCCTTTTATCGGAACCTCCGACATAGGTCTCAACCAAATCATCCAAATCCGTTTTCTTACATTCCGACCATTGTTTTAGTTCAATGATGATGGCATTCTGATTTCCATAGTCATCTAATCCAGTGATTAAGAAATCTACCCGTTTCGAAGTCAGAGGAATTTTAAATTCAATGGCAACTTTCAGAAGCGGATTAATATCCGCTTCCTTGTCGCAGAGAACATCTCTCCTTACCCGCAAAGAGTTCTTATAGGCGTCATGCTCTCTTGGATTGTTATGGTTCCTTCCGTTCAAAAGGAAGCATCGCTCAATCTTATCGGCAATGATTCCGCCATCCACATCCTTTTTGAAATCCCTGAGGTTTCCGGAATAGATAATCATAAAATCCTCCTTAATCCGCTAAGGAGGATTATAATTCCTTACCTAATTTTTGTATAGCACTAATATAACACTTATATATTAGAATCAGTTAAATCATACAGGACATACTGACCGAAATAATGCCGATAATTGCAATCAATATCCTCATAGGGGTCTTCGTAATCCTGGGAGATATAGATGTTTCCTTTCACCATCTGACTAGGCAGATAAAAGCTGTATCCGGTGAAGTCCATCGGATTCTCGAAGGCGTCTCCGGGATTATAGTAAGTCACGGTCTTTACATACTCTCTTGTGTCGTACTTGGTGTAGTAAAGCAGAAGGGTATAGTTAGCATGAGGAGTGACATAGACGTGTTCCGGATTCTTGGTTTCTGTATATTGGATGGCTTCCTTAAAGCCATCGAAGAAGTTCCGTTTGATATTGTCATCGCAGTGGATCGGATAGTAGAGGCTAAAGGCCAAGAAGGATCCTGCATAGATTAGAGTCATCGGGGCTTTCCTCCACTTCCTATGAGAGACTATGTCATTTACTCCGATGGCGCCGAAGAAAACAAGAGGAAGCCAGATAATATTGATGCGGTTAATGTTGGAATCTAGGATAAAGGCGAGAAGAAGGGAAACAATCAGCCAATCATATAAAGCAAAGAAGAGGAATGACTCGCTTTTTCTCTCCCTAGAGAGGGAATTCGTTAGGACTGAGGATTTATGCTTCGATAAAGGATGGAACATTCCAATCAGAGAAAAAGGAAGCGTAAAGAGATAAAGTGTTCCGAAGTAAGGGATATTATTGAACCTTAATCCATCGTTCTGATTCACGAGTAACATTAAACAGCTCTTTAAGTTATTCCATCCATCCTTAAAGAAGTTCTTTGAGAAGATCGAGGTGACGGAATGGAAGCGTTCCGTCTTTAGTTTCGGAATATCAAACCAAAGGTAATGGATGGTCTCTTTATCAAAAAGATTGATATAGAGGAAGAGGATAACCGGGATAACCGTGACAAAGACTACCCTAAGATAAAGGAAACAATGGTATTTCTTGAATGGCTTTTTGATAAAGAGGTAGACAAGGAAAGCAAGAATAAAGAAGAAAAGGAAGAAGTAGCTTGGTCCATAGCTATAGGCAGACAGACCGAAGAGGAAAGCAGAAAGATAGAAAAAGATATAGTTTTTCTTATGGAGCCCGTAAGCGAGGAAAAGAAGGCTGATCAGGACTAAATCAGGGAAGATATTACAATCAAGTGCCCATCTCGATTTCCTGATATGCCAGGGGTTAATAGCTAAAAACAGCGTAAAGAGGAAACCGGTTTTCTCTCCTTTGATGCTCTTTAGAATATAGAAGAGGATATAAAGGGTCGCCGAGCTTAATACCGCCATAGGAAGGCGGAGAGCAAGAGAAGTGTTTCCTAAAAGAGCAATAAAAGGGATGGCAAGATAGGAATATAGTGCGTTCTGGCCGCTTCCCCAGGCGATCAGATGCCTGGGATAGCGCCTTCCGTTATGGTCTATTCCATAAGTCAGGATGGAATAGGCGTCATATCCGGCGCTTGCCTCGTCCTGATTCAGTCCTCCTGGATACTGATCAAGCAGGCAGACTCTTATCCTGGTTCCGATAATCAGAGTAAGAGAGGCTAAAAGAAGAGGAATATGTCCTTTAATGAACTTTTTCACCCCTTGCTTATGATGAACGGCAAGAGGAACAAGAAAAACAAGGCTTCCTAAAACAACGGATAATATTAGCAGGACAACATTAACGATTCCTTCCTTCATGTTGATTACCTTCCCTTAGTTGAAAATTATAGCATAGTAAGGTTCTTAATCTTCCGGAATCGGAATCAGGGCATCGATAATGAAGAGGTGGTTCTTTGTCTTAATAAAGAAATCACCGGAATAAAGATGGACTATCTCTTTGATCGACTTCAATCCGAAACCATGATAGTTCTCATCGCCTTTTGTTGTCTTAGGCAAGCCGTCTACAAAAGAAAGATCCTTTCCTTCATAGTAGTTCTCTACATGGATAACGAGGTTCTTCTCAATCGGCTTGACCGATAAACGGATAAACCGCTTGCTCTTATCCTCAATGCCTTTGAGATAGTCGATGGAATTCTCTAAAGCGTTGCCGAATAAGGAATAGATATCGCTTTCGCTGATAAAGGAAAGAGCCTTTCCGTCTACGACATAGGTAAGGAAGATGTTCTCTTTCCCGCAGAGAAGCCTCTTCTCGGAAAGAAGGACATCCAAGGCATCGTTTCCGGTCTTGGTAAGAGAATCATAGATCCTGACCGAGTGTTCGATTTCCTTAATTGCTTTTTCATCGTACCCGGAACGCAGCTGGTGAATCTGGTGCTTCAGATCATGGCATTTGATGTTAATGATGTTGATGTTCTCCTTAGTCAGCTCGTAATGTTCCTTATCCTCTTTCCAGAGGTGTCTGATGAATTCAAGGTCATGCCGGATTTTCTTTTCATCCTTGAGCTTGAACTGAAGGATAAGAACTAGGATGCAGTTGAGAATCGAGTAGGAGAAAGTCACAATGAACGGTATCCGCTCTGTCTTTACGTTGCAGTACTCAACCATGATTGAATTGAGCATGACAGCCGAAACAAAGAAAACAATCAGGAGAAGGAATAGCCAGTAATTGCTGATATAGAATTCGCCTCCCTTGCTAATCCGTCTTGCCAAGAGGAAATAGACGGCTAAGTAAACGAGAAGATAAATCTGGAAATAGACAATAGCAGAAACCCAATTGAATGACCAAACTCCGTTTCCGTAAATATTCAGAGAGGCTCCTCCATCAAGGAAAGTCGCAATCCTGATGAGCTGATGGATAGAGTAGGCAAGATGCTGTGTAGCATATCCAGCCCTTGTGCAGAAAAGAATATTCCTATAGGATTCGTCGAAGCAGAAAAAGAGGCCAAGTGAAGAGAAAATAGCTAAGATAAAGAACCTGATAGACTGATAATAGAATTTAGTGGAGATAACCGGAAATCCGAAGGCAACCCCGAATAAGGCAAGAATAGCAATAGGGAGCCGGTAGGCAAAACCTTTCTTTTGTCTGAAAGGAAGGACAAAAAGCCTCTCAGAGATCCTTAGTTCAAGCCTGAACCAGGCTTTATAAAAGAAAAGAGAGTTAACTTCGTACATCTTTTATCTAGTCTCCGGAAACGTAATCCGTAAACGCTTTGGCAAATTCCTTTTTCTGACTACGGGAAAGATAGATTTCTGTTTTCTTCTCATCATTTAAGGTAGCCTTGTTTCCGGCTAAGGAATAGACTCTCCGCAAATTAATCAGGGATGAAACCGAACCGGGTGCGAAGCCTCTTTTTAAAAAGTCTTCCTTGATAGCAGAGAGAGTTCCCCAGCAGGTATAGCTCTGTTCGTCCGTGTGATAGATCAGCTTATGATTAATGACTTCAATAAAGGTAATCGACCGGATATCGACCTTATAGAACTGTCCAAGGGAGTTGATCCTGACATCTCTCTCTCTATCCCTATGTGCTTTCTTGTTTGCACGGATCATCCTTGTCTCAAAGGATTCATAGGAGACCGGCTTTGAAATATAGTCAAAGGCATCGACCGAATAGCCTTTGATGGCATACTGGCTAAGATTCGTAAGGAAAATCAATAGAACATTGGTATCCCTCTTGCGTAACTGACAGGCTGTCTCAAAGCCATTGATTCCAGGCCTTTCAATATCCCTGAAAACAATGTCGGCATCAGATTTATACTGGCAAAGAAAAGCAGATCCGGTCGGATAATGCCGGATATTAAAAACCGTATTCTGTTCCTTGGAATACCGGTTCAGGTATCCAATCAGCTTCTCTTTGTCTTTTTCCTGGTCTTCGATAATGTCAATCGTTAGCATTTCAGTATTATTTTATAATCAAATCCATTCGTTTTGTCAAACTAGAAAACGGCATATCTAAATTAGAAATAGGTTCGCCTCTCTTTTCAAAGAGGCGAACCATTCTTCTTTATTCCTTCGGTTTCTTATACTTCTCAAACGGGAAGAACGCGTAGAAGCCAAGACCAATTGTCGCAAGTCCGACCAGAACATCGAGACTGATCAGAACCGGTTGCCACCAGCTCTTGCTCTCGCCTTTCTGTGTGATGCCCGGAGCGACAGAGTATTCATCGTCTTCGCTCTTATAGTCTCTTGCATACTGATAAGTGGAAATGTAGGTATAGACATTATGCTTCAGGGCATTCTTCGCACAGGTCCTCTGTGTCGGATCATCCTTTTTCAGAGGAGCACCGTTATTCTTCCTCGGATTGAGCCACCTGTCGTTTCCGGCAACGACTCCGCGCGGCGTATTCCTGATATTGTCTCCGCTGGACCAGTCTGTAACAACTGAGCCTTTAAAGCCCCATTCGTTCCGGAGGATTTCCGTGCAGAGATCATAGCAGGCACCTGCCCAGACAGCGCCGACCCGGTTAAAGGCCGTCCTAATCGCATTGGCTCCGTCTTTGACTGCAATCTCAAAGGGTTTCAGATAGAGTTCCCGAAGGGTCTGTTCCGTCAGCCAGGTATCGACACCTTTCGGATTATCGCCTTCTTCGGATACGGCAAAGTGTTTCAGATAGCAGTATAATCCGCCGGATTTGGCACCTTTAATGGTGGCAGAAGCCAGTTTTCCGCTGATAATCGGATCTTCGGAATAGTATTCATAGTTCCGTCCATTGAAGTTCGAGCGGTGGAGATTAACGCCTGGCGCATACCATCCGTTGATACCGGATTTCTTTGCTTCAAACGCCATTGACTTGCCAAGTTCATTGGCTAAGGAAACATTCCAGGTGCAACCGACAAGACATTCGGATGGATAGGAAGTCCAGGAAGAGGAATCCTCGGCAATCTTCTGGGTGTTCTGATTGAATCCGGAAGGTCCATCGAAGTCTAATGTCTTTGTCTTTCCAATCGATTCGATCGATGCTGATCCAAAACCGCTCTTCTCGACAAGGTTGCAGACATCATCTTTGCTTGCCTGAGAAAGAAGATCATCCCATTTCGGACTGTTGTAGTCACTCCTAAGCTCATCGACTAAGGCATCATTGAACTTAAGTCCGGTTCCTTTGTCTAAATCGGCTACGCTTGCCTTGCTCCCATCTTCCTTGGTCACAAGGTAAAGTCCTTTGTCCTGACCAAAGGTCGGCCTTTCTTCGACATCTTCAGCATGGGATTGATAGATGTGGGCTTTATCGACTTTGGCTTTATCGCTCGGTGTCTTTGCCGTCTTATCGACAAACGTAGCCACAAAGTCCTCACGGCTTAAATACGTTGCATTGATTCCAACATTGGAACCATCAAGATCGACCCTGGCATAGCTGTCATCCCCGGTGAAACGGTTGATGACATCATAATCCGTGACGGGGTCCTTATCGAAATCAATGTTCTGCGAGATATGATAGTCAAAGACATTGCTCTGACCATTCTTCCTCTCTTTCGCATGATGGGAATCCGTCCGGAGTTCTAAGGTATAGTCGCCTTTATCGAGTTCGTACCCTTTGTGTCCGTCATTATTCTTGTCATAGGAGTCATAGCTTGCCCTAGAATAAGCGGAGACATTCAAGGTCCTTTCCTGGCTTTCGCCTGGATTCAGGACACTAGTCTTAGCAAAATCACCTAAGGTAACACTCGATTTTTCGATTTCGCCTTCGATATAAGGAACCGTATAGTAAAGCTCAACGACATCCTTTCCAGGATAGTCTCCGGTATTGGTGACTTTGACTTTTACTTCAATAGAGGAATCTTTGCTGAGCTCGCTCTTCGTCGGAAGAGAGACACTTGTAACTTCCCAGTCAAAGCTCGTATAGCTAAGGCCATATCCGAAAGAATAAAGAACAGCAGAATCGTATCCGTTCTCAAGACCAGAGAAGAAACCCATCTGATCCGCAGTTTCATACCAGCGGTATCCGATGTAGATGCCTTCCTGATAGACAATGGAACCACCGGTTGCGGATTTATCGCTGATCCGCCTATTGGCATAGGAAGGTTCACTCGTGTAATCATAGGCATAGGTATCCGCTAATTTTCCAGAAGGAGAAATCTTTTTGATTTCTTCGCTTCCGTCTTCTTTTTTCACCGTCTTCTGACCGGCTAACAGGTTTGCCACGCTTTCAGCGCCGCTGACTCCGGTCGGTCCACAATACAAAGCAGCCGAGATTTTTTCATCCTTAAGGAAATCGCACTGCCTATTATTGGTCGTATTCAGAAGGACAATGACCTTGGAGAAATTGTTTTTGACAATATCCAGCCTGTCCTCTTCTTTCTGACCAAGCTGAAGGTAGTTCCGGCCCTTGTCTTCGTTTCCGCTCCTATAATCCACACTGGTGGTTGGAACTTCTCCGCAGTTCTCACCTGTGGCACGGGAAAGAACGACAATCGCCGTATCGGAGAAGGCTTTCGCGTTATTGATCAGCGAATCCGTATAGAAACTTTTATCCGGCTGGATGATTTTTCCGTTGGCATTCCTGCTGAGATAATCATCCTTGGTCGGAATGGCTTTTTTGTAGGCATCAATGATTTCATTGTTGTACTCAAATCCTGCATTCTCAAGTCCTTTGAGAATTCCGATTCGTTTCTGCGGATCTGGTTTACAGGAGCCAGAGCCGACACCGGTAAAGACCCAGGCGTTATCTAAAGCAGAATAGCCAAAGACATTGACTTTATTATTGGCATTGAGATCTAAAGGAAGGGTATGGTTTTCGTTTTTCAGAAGAACCGTGCCATCCTCAGAGATTTTCTTCACTAACGAAGAGGACTTTAATTCCGTCTGTTCGTCAATAGTGGTTGCTCCGCTTCCGTTAAAGGCACCGTTGATGAAATCAACACCTAATACGCCATAACAGACCACATTGCCTGCAGCAATAGCAGCCGCTAAGACCGCAACGGAGATAAAGCCTATTTTCCGTCCTAGTTTTTTCATGTTGCACCTCTTATTTTTCTAAGTCGATGACCGTCTGATAGTTGCTGAACCAGTATTTTCCTTTTGTATCCGAGGCTTCGAACTGACGCCCTTTGACAAAGATCTGGTTCTCATAGACGGAGAGATAGAGTCCTTGTCCTCCGCCATGTTCATAGTCTAGGTTCTTGTAAGAATGTCCTTGCCCGTTTCCTTCCCAGAGATAGCCGACAGCTGCGGTATTGAAGAATGAAACATTGTCCTGCACAAGATAGGGTTGTTTGCTTTCAAAGCTCCAATGGGAATGAGAAGAGAAAAATAAGATATTCTTAGATAAGGAAAGGATATCCCGGATTTCCTTTTCTTCTTTCTCACTGTATCCGTACCAAGTCTGATTCAGTTCCGAAAGAGAACCGGAAACAGTATCACGGAGAGAGCCATGGGAGAAAATATAGATTGGTTTCCCGCTCTTATCCGCTTCGGTGACTTTTTCCCGCCTCCAGGATAACTGTTTTTCTCCTAAAGTGCAGTCAGCACGGGTATTTCCGCCTAAGAGATTTGGAATCTTAGTCGTACCAAGGAAGAGACAGGTCGATCCATTTAAATCCAAGGAGAAATAGGGATTTTCGTTACCCGTCTTTGTTTCCCATAAGGAAAGGCGGTCCTGGTATTTCTTTTCCAGTTCCTTTTCGCTCCTTCCCTGATAGTATCCGTTTTCGCTTTGCCTGATGAACTCATGATTTCCAAGTCCGAGAGCAAGCTTCTTCCGGTCTTCTTCGGAATAGGATTCATAATAGGAATCAAAGAAGGAATCATAGTTTTCGGCTTTGGCTTCATCGACAATATCGCCATTGACGGCAATCAGAGACGTATCCGGACAGTTTTCCTTGATATCGGCAAAGGCTTTCTTAGAACGACGGTAGAAACAAGGATTCTCTGTCGATATCTGCTCATCCGAAATGACCTGGAATTCATAAAGAAGCTTTTCCTGCTTCTTGTATTCGCTCCTGTCTTTGGTTGCTTTCTCTAAGATTTTTCCATCCTTCCCATAACCAAGAAGCCAGAGCTTTGTGGCATTAGAAGGAATCAAAGCATGTCTTTTGAAATCATACTCGTATTCATCTGCAGAGAGCTTATCCGTCTCATAGAGAGAGTCATAATCCTCAAAAGGAGCATTATCATCTCCCCATTTCAAGGAAAGAGAAGAGAATAAAGAATTACCGGAAAGATGAATCAGTGCAAGACCGGTAGCACAGTTTAGCTGCTCACTGTCATGATAATAGTCAAACGAAAGATGTTCTGCGACAAGATCCTCCTTCTTCGTAACCGAAGGAGAAGAAGTGTTCTCGCTTGTCTTATCTTCACTGCCTTGCGGCATGGATGCCGAAGAAGCACTTGGCTCCTTCTGGCATCCTGTCAACAAGGAGACAGACAAGAATAGGAGGAAGAAAGGTTTCTGTCTTTTCATCGCTTGTTACTTACGTCCGCCGTAATTTCCAGCATCATCCCAGATGCCGATATGAAGGGTATCGACAACCGGATAACCGCCCTTGTCGTTCGCGGAGTCATAGGACCTTAAGACAATCTTATACCTGCCACCCGTTGCAGAAGAGACAAGAGGGCGCTCCGAATTCGGATTCTGATCCCTTAAGTTAAAGGTTCCGACACCGCCCTCTAAAGAAGAAGGATAGTACCAATAGAGGGAACCAGGCTGGTTTTCTTCAACTGTGTCGTCTTCCTTGTAAAGAGCCACCCAGTAATGACTCCAGTTGGCTTCGTCTAAGACCTTATCGACAGTGACATACATCGGCTCATGATGATCATCATCGAAATAGGTGTTACGGTCTGCCCAGAAGTTGACCTCATAGGCTTTTAAGGTTCCATTGGAAGCAAGGGTAATAGAATCCCTTCCGCCATAGTAAGAATACGTGTTGCCGGTATAGTTCCTTGTCTCCCAGGCAATACGGTTCTTTCCTTTGTGAAGCTTGATGGTTTCCGCTATCTGAAGATCAGAGAAGTTGTCTTTGACGCCTAAAGAAGAAGTTCCCTTAATGACATTCGGAGTCGAAACCATCTTACCATTGACCCATAAGTCACCAAGACTACCGACACCGATATCGGAAATAGCAGTTGTCGCATCAATATACGGAGAGGACCTACGAAGGGTGATGTTGACATAGCAGTCTTCTTCCGCTTCGATACCATAGATGACCTTCGGAGATTCTGTCTTGTTATTGTAGGTTTCCTTCTGGACCTGGAACTGGGGTTTTAATTCCACATAGCCAACACCAGCTGCAGGCTTATCGAGATTGACAAGCTTCGTTGTTGCAGCTTCGACTTCCAGTTTCAGTTCTTTCCTCGGGGATGGTTCATCATTAAGGAAGGTCGTCCTTGCACCTTTGAAGTAGGAAACTTTGATGTAATCCAAAGCACCTAAGAACTCATAGCCAGTGAGCTTATCGCTGATAACGATATTGATTTCGTTCTTACCTTCGTTGAAATCCACAAGGGAAGTAGTCCTATCGACATAGTTATCCTTCTTTGCGTTCTGGCTTGCTGCAAACTTCCAAGAGGATAAATCCACCTTGACGCCATTGATATAGATAGAAAGCAGCTTTTCGGCTTCTAATTCCTCGACACTTGCCGTGGCACTCTTAACCGGAGCAGCAATACGGAGAGTAACTTTGCCTTTGGTCGCTTCAGTGAACTCGACACCGTTCCTGATGTTCCTGCCGGCCTTGAATTCGACATGATCGGCACCAGCTAAATCCCTCTTCGGGGTCTTGCTATCGACATAGACACGGGTGTTGTTGTCTTCGACTTCGATTTTTGCTTCTTTCCTGATGACATCCGGATCTGCACCTTCAACTTCTTTCGTGCCACTGACTGCGGTTAAATCCGCTTTGGACCAGATTTTCAGGCAATCAATGTTACCCCTGCAGCCAATCGTGTAGTTATCGTATTTCGTCGTATCATAACGGTTCGATAAGACTAAGGTGATGACATTGAGTCCCTGTTTAAGTTCGATATCGCCAATCAGAATATCCTGAACGGCAAAGTAATCGGCAGTGCTTAAGGCCTTATCGGTACCTTCTACATGGATTTTCTCGGTATTGATGACTTTACCGTTGACTTTGACGGTAAAGAAATCTGCAAAGTCAAAGGAGAGAGAATCCCAATTCGGGAGCCATCCGGAAGGTCCCATCCTACGGAGAGTCCTCGATGCCTTCTTATCTTGGGCAGATGCGTTGATTCCCCAGATCAGACGATCACCTTTTTGGATCTTACCGACAACGCCGGTTCCGCTTAATCGTTCGTCTTCGACAGTCTCCGTCGACCTAGAAGAGCCATCGGACTTGACAAGGTTAGCATCCTCTGCTTCGAAGATATTCTCTGAACGTCCTTCTTCATCGGTTCCAAGAACGATGAGCTTGGCCTCGGCCTTCTTTGTCGCATTGGATTTACTTCTTGCCGTGATGGTTGTGACACCTTTGGCTAAGCAGATAATCTTTCCGTTTTCGACCTTAGCGACAGCAATATCGCTCGAGGAAAGCGTGAATTCCTGGTTGGTGGCATTGGTCGGTTTGAATTTGACTTCGGCTGTGACTTCATCTCCTACCCGTGCCCTTTCCTTGCTGAGAGTCAGAAAGACTTCTTTGACAGCAACATTCTGAGCCGGGGTGTCACTTGCCGGTTCCGCGCTGTTTCCTTTTTCACTGACCTTCAAAGATGGATTGGCGGATTCACTTGGTGTCTCGCATGCAGCTAAAGAGAGAGTGCAGAGCCTACTGAGTGCGAATAATCGGAACGCTTTCTTTTTCATAAGATTCCTCCAATTTGTTTCTTATTCCGCGGCGTAACGCGGTAACGGTAATGATTTTAAGCGCTTTCAAAAACAGAACAACTCTTCAAACGTATTTGGTAAGAGTGATTTCGTACTTGGTCTATTCTAAAGGCTTAGCTAAAAAGATAAAATAAAAAAATGATTTTCGGTTCAAAATAGTAATGTTTGCATTGACTAACCTCTCCTTGGATGACTAAACTAAAGGGCTTTGAAATTATCCATATTTCTATTTATTTAACGGAGGTCTTTTTATGACTTGGTGGCTGTATCCTTTATATGTTATCGTCCTAGTAGTTAGGGTCTACCTCTCTAGGAAACTTGGTGACTTTGTCGACTTGCTCGACAAGAAGACAAAAATCTCCGGAGCCTTCCTCGGCGGAGTCCTCCTTGCCGGCGTAACGAGTTTACCGGAGCTCTTCACTTCTATTTCCTCCATCCTGATGGTGGGAAATCCATCCCTCGTTATCGGGGATATCCTAGGCTCCGATATCTTCGATTTGACCGTCCTATTGATTCTGACTGCTCTATTTGCCAAACACTTCTACCAGACCAAGTTAGATAAGAGCCATATCACTTCTCTGCTTATCCTGATTGCTAGGTATGCCTGCGCGCTCTATGCTGTCTTTGCTCCCACCGATTTCCAGGTCAGGCTCGGCGATATCAACTTAAGGTCAATTCTTGCTTTAGTCCTCTATGTCCTCTCCTTATTCCTTCAGCCGAAGGAAACCGAAGCAGAAAAAGAGGAAACCGATAACACCTGGTCCATTAAAAAAATCGTTGTCCTATTCGTTATCTCTTCTGTTCTTTTAGTCGGCGCATCGATCGGAATCACCTATCTCACCAATAGGATCTGTGCAGAAATCCCTGGACTTAACGGAACAGTCGGCGGTGCTCTTCTTCTTGGCGTTGCGACCTCCATTCCGGAAATCATCTCTACAGCACAGCTCTTCCATAAGAGAAACTACAATGCGGGCTATGGAAACAGGATCGGTTCCTGCACCTTCAACTACTCCGTCGTCGCCATTGCCGATCTCATCTCCTGGCATCAGATTCCTGGAAACGAGCTTGTCGCTGACCGCGGTATCTGGATCATCGGTGATACTTCTAGCGGTCTTTCTTCCACCCAATGGATTGTTCTCTTCGGAGCCGGTGTTACTCTCCTCACCCTCGCCTTTGTGTTATTGAAAAACAAAACCAAGGTCTTTGAAGGCGTCAAGACCTCTTATCTTTTCTCTATCCTCTTCGCCTGCTTCGCCTTCACCCTCTACATTCTCTCTCTTGTCCTGTAGTATAAATGCGTCCTTCAGATGTACTGAACCCCTAATATTGGACTTTAAATAGGACTATAGCACAGCAATGGGG
>ERZ1026868.96-NODE-96-length-71153-cov-7.281724_pt1 | contig 71153 bp, 107 predicted proteins | sample MGYA00380164_ERZ1026868 | MGnify/ENA primary metagenome ERZ1026868 (study PRJEB33269, sample SAMEA4719800) | human gut metagenome | biome: human-associated habitat; feature: organic feature; material: feces | place: Cameroon | collected 2013-10 ...
ACATGGCTCATCAACACTGCCGTGGTCACAGGCCCCACGCCGCCCTTGAAGGGGATGAGGTTTAGGCTTCCGTCGTACTCATCATAGTCCCCTCCTACGTTAATCACCGTGCATCCATCAGGTACGCATGTCCAGTCCAGCAATCCCTTTTGCCCCGATGCGCAAACAACGATATCCGCATCGGCTACCAGATCGTACATACTGCCTTGGTCCGTCTTGCTGTGGCACACTGTCACGGTGGCATCCCGAGCCAGCAGGAGCATGGCGGTGGGCTTGCCTACTCGATCAGATCTCCCGATCACTACCGCATGTCTGCCCGCTATGGGGATATCATAGTAGTCTAACATCCGGATGATCGCTTCTGCGGTGCAGGGGGTGTATTCGCACATCTCTCCTACGTAAGCATTTTCCCGTCCGGCACCGTTTTGCCCGTCCACGTCATAAAACCCGAACGCGTCTTCGGCCGGGTGCTTACGCACATCTATCACCGTAAACGCCCTCATCCTTGCCGCCTGTAAAAGACTTTCCGCGTACATCAGTCTTACCTGCCACCGCTCGGCCTCCTTCTGGATTGCCGCCAGATACCCTTTGTCTGATGCATCATCCTTGATAACCGTCAGCGTGCGTTTCCACGCCATTGCCTCAATCCACTCCGCGTAATGCTCACGCAGGGCATCCGCTACCGGTTTGCCGTATAAGATCATGCTGCCTCCTTTGCTTCCGCCAGATTGTCACACCACTGCAAAAACGCCCGGAGCAGTGGGTTTGTGTTGACCTGATCTGCCCATCCGGCAAAGCCGATATATCCGTCCTCGTTAAAGCTGATGGCTTCACGTTGCGTGAAGTAGTGGGAGTTAATATACAAAAAGCATTGTATGATCGTCCCGTTGGTGCGCTTTTTCATGTTGATCTTGCTGCTCATGTGCATGGTGTTGACCGATGTTTCCCCTGCCTTGTTGGACTTTTTGATTTCCCGGTTTAACAGCATCAGCAGGGACAAAATGTCCCCTTCGGTGATATCAGCATAGCTAAGCCCTTTATCCCGGAAATACTGCCGGGCTTCCTCGGTTGTGCAAACTGCTTCAAATCCTCTGCAACTCATTCTTGCTCCTCCATTTCTTCCTCCGTCAGATACCTAACTCCCAGCTTTTCCAGCTCCGGGCAATCTTCGTCATATACTCCCTCCGGTGTATCGGGGCAGTCTTTAACCTTCTGCGCCCGGACATCGGTATACCATCCATCCCCGTACCACTCGTTAAACAGGCGCTTTGCCTTTCCCCGTGTGGGTGCCGCAACGTAACAGCACCAATCTTCGTTTTTGTAATAGCAGACGTATAGGGTCATTGTGCGACTTCCTCCGGCAGCTCGACATCTCCGTTTGCGGCGACCCGCGTCTCCATCGAGATTGGGTCGCAATCCTCAAACAGCGCCTTGTAGGCTTCTGCATCATCCGCATCCACCGCATCAAATTCTGTGCAGCAGTTATAGACTTGGATTTCTCCGTCGTCTCCTACCAGACGGACGATTTTGTCAGACGGAAACGGTTGGCCGAATCTGGCGTTTTCCATGGCATCCCAAATGGGGCAACCGCCTTCTTCCGGGAATTCCGGGAATCCGTCCTTGTTTCGCTTTCCCTTTTTGCAACGATCGCAAAAGTAGTAAATAAAATTCTCGTACTCAGTGCCGCTGCTGAACGGCGTAGATGGCTCAGTTCTCATTTTGCACACCTCCGGTTCCACGCCTCCACCGTCTCAAGGTACGGGTCAGATACCCATTTCGACTTAAAGCTATAACCTGTCCCACACTTTTTGCATTTGAGCCTTATGATCATTGTGTGCTTGCCATAATTGCATACCCAGCTACTTTCTTCTACCTTCCCGCCGCAAAAGGGGCAAGGTTTCAGTTCGAACGTCTTTACCTCCGCCCCGCAATGGGGACGCTCGTCTGCCTCGAAGTCACTCCCCGGAAATGCATCGAACTCTTCCTCGGACATCTCCGGCAAGTAACCGCAGCACAGGTACTTCGCCTTAAAATCTTCTGCGTTAATGTACTTCGGCATTTTGCTCTGTCTCCTTTCTTCAAACCCTTCGGTTTCGTTGACAGTAGGTAATTAGAACAAAAAATCGCAGTTTTGTTCATATTTTTTTGTGCTTAAATTGTGAACTTTATTTTCGGCAACAAAAAAGAGCGGCTTAACACCGCTCAAAAATGCCTAAGTTACTCGTTTTTCTGCTCGAACATGCCCGTTGTCCACATGTACTTCCCGCCGTCCAGATCGATGCGGAAGTAATACGGCCCGGTGGATGTTATCCTCGCTCGAAGGCCGGAATAGGAAAGCATATCCGGAGAAACGCACAGGTAGGTTTTGCCCGGAAACATCTTATACCGCTTTTCAAGATCGAGGTCGTCTCGGATTGTAACGAAGTCTCCCTCGTGTATGGAAAACTGTGCGCTGTAGTTTGCATGTTCCGGCGGGCATGTCTGCTTCGGCGTTCTGTTGTGCCAACACCAAAGCGACGCATATACCGCCAGCATCAGCAATATGAACGCTATAGACACCTCGGCAAAGAAATAAAAGAACTCCTGCATATGTTTAATCCTCCGTATCTTCCGGCATATACCGCCACTGCATGTCCTTCGCAAATCCGCTGTCTATGCCCAGTCTTTCCCCGAGAGCGGGGATGTAAAAGAATGTGCCTGCCCTGTATGCTTCCCGCACCCTCGGATAGGGTGAAAACTGAGGAACGAAGATAAGCAGGGGCATAAATTCCTCCGGAAGGTTTCCTTCGGTAATGTGATTCCAGCGATTCTCTCCCTTAGTCATTTCCCGGCACCTTCTCCCCGATTAAACGCAGGCACTCCTTGTAAGCGCCGTCAAATATTTCGTTTACATAGCCTTTCAGCCGCAGTTCCCGGTCAGAGCCAAACCATTTCTTCTTGAATTTGGCTACAGTCTTTCGGTAGGTTTCCTCGCAGATGTCTCCGCTGTGCCACCATTCCGCATCGTGATAGACTTTGGCCAGGTCTTTGGCCAAGTCCGCAAGCTCAAGGTCGCACAAGTCCTCTGAATATTCCTCGATCCTGTAAGAGATGTAATCCATGCTTCCGCCACTCATTCTTCCTTACCTCCGTTAATGAATTTCTCCAATTCCTGCATGAACGCAAGGGCGCAGGATTCGTTCTGAAAGGAACCGTAGATGTACGTTTTATTGCCCTTCGTAACATGAAGGACGGGCTTCATCCTCATAGGAAGATGGATTGCACCTATAGTCACGTCTCCCCGTTTTAAGGAAAACAATTTTGCATTTTTATTCACTTTTACGTCCACCACACATTCTCGTCGTCCGGTACAAACCAGCTTACCCTTTCCCCGTCAAATCTCAACGCCTCCGTTACCCTGCACAGCATGTGCGCATACTTCCTCCGTATCCGCTTCTTACGGCAGTAACAGGCCATATACACATACTTCTTCGGGAATACAACATAGACGCCCGAATCCCCAAATACCTCTACGATAACAGGTTCGTACCCGTGTTTCCGATTGAAGTCTGCGAACTGCTTTGCCTTGCCGGATTCCCGCACAAGGACTACCCTGCTTTCTTCCAGCAGCTTTCTTTCGCTCAAAGCCTTACTGCACCTCCCTTTTTACCGAACAACAAGCGTGAAGGCAAATAAGACCCCGAACAGGATCGTAAGAACCCCGTAGGCAATCGCCTCCCTTCCCTTCTCCCGGGCAGTACGGGCAATGCACATGACCCAGAAAAACATCGTGACAAAACCCAGCAAAACAACAGCGATAATACACACGCTCCCTTCCGTTGCGAGAATTACATCCGGTAATTAACACAAATTTTTTCGATTTTGGAAACTAAATCTTCCAGAAAAATGAAAAAAGCTCAAAAAGGGGTCTAAAATCCGTTTTCGAATATCGGGCAAGGAAATACTCGCACATATAGTACAAAACGGAAAATAGACGGCAAAGAATCGCCCACAGCCCTATTCTAAGAATACATGAGATAAGAGGAATTGCATGACGGGCTTAAAACCGCCCTGATTTTTCTTTTTACCCGGCAGATGTGCTCCTACGGCTTGCTCCCCTAAAACGGAAAACAGGGGCTAATGCGTGGCTTACAGACGGTGTTAGGACGACAGGCATATGAGCGCAGGGTAAGTGAACACAGAAGCCTATGCACATAGTACCTGAAGCGGAGGTGGGTCGAATGTGCCTGGTCTGCTTTTTTATTGGGGGGGTATGTAGGTTGAGGTAGCGTGGTAAGGGTGTTGGAACTGCTGATGAATGATTGTGGGGGGAGGGTAGCTAATACGCGATAGCGGACAGAAAAACGCTCCCCACCTGAAAAAGGGGGGGAGCGCCTGCCGGATCTCCTGCGGCCTGCGACGGTCTCCGGGCTGTCTCTGCTGCCCCCTCCGGGGCTTCCGGTGGCGGCCGCTGGCCGTCCTGCCGCCGATGGCGTGGGCATTATAACCATAATGCGACTATCTGCCGATGGTCTGCGGCTGGCGGTAGCTGCCTGATCTGCTCCGCGCCTATGCCTGCGGCCTGGTCTGACGTGCTGGCTCCTGCCGGATGCGTTGCCGTGTTCCCTGCTGCCGGTGGCGGTGCCGGTGCTGCGCTGATGGTTGCCCAGCGGCAGAGAGGCAGAGAGCCGCAGAGCCGGAGCGCAACCCCCTGTATAGTACGAATTCGTACTAAGTGAACGATCGTTTACTGTTGATAGCAAAATCCCCCCTTAATAATCCCCCGAATTATAATAAGCGTCTATAATTACAGTAGCAATATATAAACCAGAAAACAATCGAATACTATAAAGCAATAAACAATAAACTACCGTATAGAACCGATAATAAGCAGCGTATATATCTATACTCCCGTAAAACCGATAATAAACGAATATGATTGCTGTATAGAATATATATTAAGCAATACGGGCGTAAGCGCGTGCGTGTGTATGTGCGTGCAGGCACGCATATTATATATATGTGCGTATGCGCTTATTATTTATATTATATATCTGTCCGTATTATGCAATATATGCTATATAGGTTATACCGTGCGGGGTCTGGGGGAACGGCTGCCGGAAGGGCTGCCGGAGTAGATCGGGAGATCTGCGCCGGATATCGTTGCAGGATGTTGCAACGGTGGCATTTTTCAGACCTTAACGCTGCATATTATGCATTTACTTCACGATCTTAAAAAAGATTCTGCATATCCTTGTTTTACTGCATAAACTAAATAAAAAAGTCCCTGTTTTACAGTGTTTTTTCTGCTCTTGAAAATATTTTAATGTATATCGGGGTTTATTGCGTTTATGCGGCATTATGCGCCGTTATGCATTTGCAAAGGCTGCCGGGAATATGCTATAATTAGGCATAGCCAAGGGGGGAAAAGAAAATTCCCCCGGCTGGTCCAGGGCTTGAAAAAAGCGTATCGGGAACCGCTGCAACGGATCCCGATACAAAAGCCTTAAAACGTCTCCACACGGTTTAGGGGCTATGCACATCTTAGCATACCCCCGCCGAAACTGTCAAGAGTTATTTTTGAAGGGGGTACACATTATGAAAAAATGGTACAATGTCGAATTTGCCCAGAGCACAAAAAGCATGATCCAGCGCGTGGATAACTTCCGGGGCTGGCTGTATGACAACGAGATCCGGCACGAAGTAAGCGCCGCCGGGCGCGATGTGGCACATTTTGAGATCGAGCTAACGCCGGAACAGGTTCCCGCCGTAAATGCGGCGCTGGATCGGCTGGTGTGGTTTGACGCTATAACGGCGGTGGCGTAACATGCGCCGCTATTACATCCGCCCCGGCTCCATCGCTTGCCACGTCCTATTTGTCTGGCGTTTTCTCCGGGCGTGGCTGCTGCCGATCTGGGCGACCGTCGCAATTATGATATTGTGCAGCATTAACCTATAAGCACATAGGGCAACGGCACCGCCGCCCCGCTTTCACATCGTAAGCCCCGCCGGGGGCATTGTACCCGGCCAAAAGGAGACCAAATGGAAAACAGTACGAAGGTTTTGACGATTACGGACATCGAGAGCATGGACGAGGGCACCGCGTTTATTTTCGCGGATGAAAAAATGGAAATCAAGGGGCACACCGTATATTTTGTCGATCTGGGCGGCTATTTCGGTTTTTCCGCGCTGGTCTTTGCCGACGGACAGCAAATCAAATATGCAAATGATTACGAGCTGCACCACAGAGGACAGAGCCGCGCGGAACTCCGGGAGCTGTATATCAAAAAAATGAATGCAATCTTGTTTACAGATGAGGAATTGCGCACCGTGACCGGATACGAAGACAAAGCCGCAAAAGAGTATTATATCCGTAACTATTACGGACTGCGGCGGCCTCACGTCTCCGCCTTTTACATTGGCAAAACTCTGCCCAGCACGGCGGGTCTTACATTTAGCCCGGTTTTTATGGCTTATTATGCCGACGCTGACTTTGTCAAAAAGGGCGCGGAACTCCTGCGCGGGCTGGAAGCAGCCGAAAAACAGAACGCGGAAAGCCTGGAATACTGGAAGGGCGCATTTTTGTATGAGATGTATAACCATGAATATAGTATAAATTGGCAGGCTGATTATGACGTTTGCTCCTGTTTCGGGAGCTGCGCAGGCGTGAAGGATTACGAAAACCGCGAAAAACTGTTTGACGCTTGCGGTTTTAGCGAGATCCAGCGCACCGCGTACATGTGCGCATTGCAGGAATATTACAAGGCAGAACGAACCTTTAAGCGGAGGTGTGAAAAATGAGCATTGAAAGCAGTTTCGATATTGTCAGGCCACATGGAGTCGATGATAGATTACTCCCTTGCCCCTTTTGCGGGAACAATGACATTGTGTACGCACACTATAAACACGTCGCCGGTGATCGTTGGGCGGTATTATGTGTCGCCTGCATGGCAGAAATAGATCCGGGATATGCCCAGGAAAAAAGCGCAGTGGCGGAAAAGTGGAACCGGAGACAATCCCGCGAATACACCAATCTCGACGAAAAACGGAACATGTAAAATTACAAATAAAGGAGTTATAAATATGTCCAGAGATATAAATACCTTGATCGCCCAGCTTGAAACCATTGTAAACCGGGCGCACGATTTCCGAAAATCCTACTTTTTCACGCCGCCCAGCTCCGCATATTCCCGGCGGCAGTACGAACACGCGAACAGCTGCCCCGTTACCGAGTGGGAAGAGGGCGGGCACACTTACACGGCAGCCTTTTCCGTCTCCTGCTCCTGCTCTTATGTGTACGCGCGGGGAGTGTACACCAGAGACGGCCACAATACCACATTAACGGCCATCAAAAACAGCCTGGAACGGCTGAAAAAGGCGCAAGCCTGCAATATTGCAGCATAAGGAGGGCGGGAAGATGTGGACGCACAGCGAAATTATAAGGGAAATCGATAATATATTTGATTATTTCAAATTCCACAACAAGAACCTTACAAAAAAGCAGCTTTATCTTTTAGCGGACCTGCAAAACCTTGTGCACGATTTAAGGAGGGCGGACAAAATGAAGTATGTGACAAACCAGAACGGCACGAAAATCTATTGGAATGTAGCCGTTGAGATGATGGATGACGAGATCCGGGAGGAACTGGCGCGGGAGCTGTCCCCCTGCACGGAGCAAGAGTTTTTCGCCGCGTATGAAAAAGCGCACGAAGAAAAATACGGCGAAGAATGGGAGCTTAGCAAGGCGAACCCGGTATATTAAACGCAATCAAGCCGACGGGCGGCGGCAAAACCGCCCAGAAGGGGGAAAACCATGATTAAATACGATAACTGCAAAAACTGCGTGAGCAGCTGCGAACATGCCGGAAAAGATCGGGAATTTATCTGCCCCGGCGGGATCTCCTGCAAAGTGCTTTATGCCCCTGATCGGACGAGGAAAGCGGCGGCGGATTTTGCGGAAGCAATAAAAAGGATCGCAGAGAATCCGCAGAGCCTGGAAAACCTGCAAAGCTATCTTGCCCGGCATTTCCCGGAATGGCTGGAACGGCACGCAAATACCCCGGAGAAAATAGCCGCAGAAATGCAATCTTTTGCCAACGTGGAAATATAAGAATTTGAAAGGAGCCAATATATTATGCCCAGCAATGCACAATTTTCAAAGCCTTTATTCGTCAACGGAAATTTTAACCGCGCCGGAAGCCGTTCCCATTTCGCTTTTGTCGCCCTTCTGCCTGCGTCTCCTTACGATCTGCGGATCTGGCGCAGAGACGGAGCGCCGGACAATAGCTGCCCCCAGGGCGCAAACGATACGCATTTTCTTTACGTCGATATTGACGGCTGGATGGTTCCCATCGGCTTGACGGCTGCAAGGCTGGAAGCCCAGGCCGGGCGGCATTTCCTTACCGTGGAGCAATTCGGCGGGGACGTCGGCGCATTTTGGAAGGCCTGGACAAACTGCAAAACGCCTGAAGAGCGGGAAGCGTTTAACGCTAAATATGATCCGCTGGAAAAGAAATACGGGCAGGATCCCGCACGACAGGGAGCCTATATCTCCGCTATGCTGGACGACAGAAAACAGGTATGGCAGGAAGCAAAAGAAAATCCGCAGAAATGGCCGGATTGCATTGGCGCGGCAATATGCGGAGAACTGGACAAATGGCAGGAGTTAGCGGCGGCCTATAAGGCGCGAAAAGCAGCCCAGGAACGGGCAGAAGCGGAGGAAAGAGCCGCCCGGGAAAAGGCAGAACAGAAGGAGCAGGAAGCACGGGAAAAGGCCGAAATAGACGCATATATGGCTCTCCTGCGCAAGGCCGGGAGAGTAGCCGACGGCAAAATGGCGGTAAAAGTGGCCGATTCCCTGGGAGTTAAAATACCCTTGCGCACACGGGGATTTATGTTGGAAAAGCTGGCGGCGTTTTATGTGGAGGAAGACGGCCATGTGGAGCGGATGCAATACTATCGCATGGGCGGAAGAAAGTACACCGGGGAGGGCATTTATAAGACCCTTACGGATATTTGCATGGCCGCGCGGGAAAAAGTGTGTGCATAACACGCAGGAGCATGTTATACTATGGGCAGAGTTTTGGAGGCTTTGCCCATAGAGAACCAATCAGCAGCAGCCCGGAAGGGGCAGAAAGGCGAATCTAATGTACAAGATTGTTGTTATTAACCAGATGTGCGGCAGCAAGGACAAAGGCAAAGAGTATACTATCGATCTGGAACGCAAATTTGAAGGATATCAAGCGGGTGATTTGATCTGCTACACCACTCCATTTTACGGTATCCCGCTGACGCTTAATATTGCAATACGCAAAACCGGGGAGCTTATTTTCCGGTCGTGGAGCTGGAACGGTGGCGGGAACACATACCTTCACACCGCAGAGGTAGCCGTTGGCCGGGAAGAATCCCCATTTCAGCACGGTTTTGTGCCGACGCAAGCCCAGATTGATACCGTAAGCGGATTGTTTTCCGGCAGGATCACGTTTGACGGTCTGCAACTCCCTCCGGGAAAATCATTACAAGAAATATGCCACGTTGACGTAAAGCGCGAGGAAGAGCTTGTCGGGCATAAAATATACCTGGCGTGATATCGAATAAGTATTCTGTGCATATATATTCAGTATTATGCACAGAGTTATGCAATCGTTGAAAACCAAAAAGGAGGAAGAAACAAATGGAAATGTTTGAAGTCGGCAAGCCCGCCCCATGGCTCAACCTATCCAAGGAGGGCGCATATTTTGATCTTGACGGATCCGGCTTTTTACTGGTGTACAATTACAACTCCCCCACTCCCGGCGAGATCGCAGCGTTTCAGGCTGGCACAGCTTGCGAATTTCGGTTTGTCCGTGTGGGCGGGGTGCTGTTCCTGCTCTCAAAGCTGGGGTCCCTGCCCTGGAACGATGCCCCGTTTGCCTTGCAGCTGGCCCGCACTCCTTCCCTGCCGGAGATTCCGGATGGAAAAGGCTATGCGGTTACTATGGTACTGCTGGACAACAAGACCCAGATTGTGCGCGGCTTGCGCCTGGTGGGGCTGGGCACTCAGTTTTCGCGGAAATTAAGGGCAGAGATTTCGGAAGATGTGGGCAAGCCCATGTTGCGGGAAGAATACCTTGCGAGAGTGGCGGCGGTACAGTCTATGTACACCACGAGCGCGCTTGTATCCTTTGCATCTGACCGGTGCAAAATAAATTAAGCGCAGAGCCGAAAAAAGAAAGGAGAAATAATATGACTATCGCGGAACGTGTGAAGAAAATCGCAAATGCTCCTCAGAATTTGTTTGAGATGTTCCCGCGCTATGAGCTGTATCACGGGATCGATTTGGAGGACAGCGGGGAGACACTCAGACTGTTTTTTGTGGGTGATGAAGGATGGGACGAGGACTGCGGCGGCTGCTACTGTGTGGACGCTTACGACAAAACCGGCACCAGGTATTGTATTACGTACACCGTCCCAGAGTTGGAACGCGACGAAGACGAAGACGAAGGCGAGGCCGAATTTTGCGCCTGCCAAGAAGTCGATAAAGAAGACGAAATAGAAGCTGCCCTCAGGCGAACGAAAGCCGAGACGGAATATTTAGATCGGTGTGCGGAAGCCATAGATTTGGAGGCCCCGTATCTGGTCGAGTGCTTTGACGATGACTACTGGACATCGGTACTTCTGTACGACTCAGACGAGCCGCACGATGGCATTACTATAAGAGAGTTTGTTGATTGATGGGGAAAAACGCGGTGAAAACGATAAAGACAGGCAGCATGAACGATGAGGGCATGTACTATTGCGGGCGCTATCTCAACACCTGGATTGATTTGCTGGAAAACGGGGAGACTCTAAGGCTCTTTTTCACTGGCACCGAACATTGGGGAGATGGTGACGGCGATGATTATTATGAGGATGCAGTTGACAAGGCCGGAAATCGGTACACTATATGCTACATCGCACCAGATCTGGAACGCGAAGAAGGCGAATGCGATTCCGATTTTTACGACCGGCGGGCATTGTCTATAGATTGGGCGGAGCCGTGTTTGATCGAGGACTATGACACCGGCGAGCTTTTGTACGATGCGGGTGATCCGCATGGAGTTACGGTAAGATGGTTTGACGAGTGAGGAGGAAAGACCATAATGACTTACAAAAACTGCGAAAAACTGTACATCGGCAGCTCCGATGTCGCCACTCTGGTCCTGGTTGGCCTGTCCCCGGAAACCGAACTCATCAAGTCCGAGATCCTGCACTTCGGCGGAGACGGGAGTTACGCCGCCTATGTCGTGGTCGGAGACGATGTAGAGATTGGCGCGCATTACGAAAAAGTCGCCACATTTAACGAGTGGATGAAGGTATACGACGATTACGAGAGGACTGCCAAGTTTGGCGGGGCTGAGATCAATGTGTACCGGGCAGGAGAATACGGCTGCATTATCCAGTGCATCGGGGAAAACGACTACGGAAGATGTGGGACGTATCGGTAAGGCAGGTGAGAACATCATGCACATCTGGTTTGACGGCGAAAAGCATGTTGCCTATGTCTCCACAGGGTATTGTGACGAGCATTACGGAAGCGTGTATAAAACATTGGATCTTGAAAACGCTCTCCGGGATATCGGCGCAATCGATGATTATAAGCACAGCCGCTTTATTTTTCCCGTTAGCCTTATAAAAAAAGTGCGTGAACTTGCACGGGAAATCATCGAAGAGGACGTGATTCCAAACACCGAGGGTATGACGGTGGAGTTTGAGGGCCAGCAATACACTCTGGCAGAGGACATACACTGTGAGGGGGCGCTCGGCCAATACAAGGCCGAAGCATATGACCCTACCGGGCACGACTGGCCGACAACCATCTATTGGGACGCATGGATGGGAGACGGGATAGACGAGCTGACACCGGATCATCCGATCGCTGGGGTCATTGTGTGTGATGATTGAAAAAAGAAAAGGCGGAGCCGTTAAGCTCCGCTTTGTGGCCTACCCACTAATGATATTTTCAATCCACACCCACTTCTGGGTGACAAGTGCCGTTTCCGTCGTTTTGATTGTTATATCATAAACACCAAATTTCAATCCACACCCCATTTCTAGGGGACACATCAAGAATAACATACGTCTCTGCCTATGTCAAGCACTAATTATGTGCAGAGTTTTGAAAACGCCGGAAGTTTTATTTCTTATCCCCGTACTGCCCGTAGATCGCAGCGCTGACGGAAAACTCTATGCCGTACCGATCTTTCAGGTCGAACAGTTTCACCGTCTCGTTAAATATTTTATCGTATTCCGGAAGCCGCTCCGCAGGTATCTCATCCTTCGGTACGGCCTTTTCTTTATGCAGACGCATCCCCATGGCCTTCCCTGCTACTCTGGCCGCTGCGCAGTAATGTTTCCTGTCACCCAGTCCAGCCTCGTAAAGGTATCTATTTCCCTTCTTCTGGTTCTCCCTTGACAACATACGCAGAGCATCCGCCGCACCCAATCCGGTGGCATTTCTAAGAATTGGGAGGACTTCGTGAGTAATCCAGCGCTTGAAGGATTTGGCTTCGGGTTTACGGGAACCAAGGATCAGGGTATATAGGCCGGGTTCATTAACCACCGCCACGTTGGGATTGCCTCGTTGATTACCCTCATTTGAAATGAGGGTAATTATCTTCTCGTCCTCGTCCAGTCGCGAAATAGCTTGAGACGGATTCCTGATATCGAGAGCATTGCATACGTCAGCCGCTGCAAACCAAGGCTCTCCATCGATCATGACCGTTCTAACTTTTCCAAATTCAGGATGTTCAAAGATTTTGTTCGTTTGCATTGATTTTTCCTTTCTATTATGCGCAGAGTTCTAAATTCGTTGATTTGATGTGATGCCCGAAAGCATAACAATCATTAGAACAAAAAAGCCCAGTTTTGGAAACTGAAACGCACGGGTTCACAATTTTTCCACCTTTACAGCGAACATATTTTTGGTTACATCGTTAATAACAGGAGGTGCATAGTACGAATTAGTACCAAAGAGCAGCCTGACGCATCGAAAACTGCAAAAATTAGTATAAGAAAGGGGTAAAACTTCTCTTCTTCTATTTACGTCCTGAATTATATTTGTTACAATTTGTTGAAAAGGAGGTGATTTCGTGTTAATTAAATGTCCCGAATGTGGGAAAGAGTTTTCAGACAAAGCCCCTGCGTGTCCCGGATGTGGATGCCCGGTAGAAGAAGCGAAGAAAATTATTGAGGAAGCAGAGAAAGCCGCGGATCCTGCCGAATCGTCGGTTGAAGCGCAAACAGAGTCAAAACCCAATGCAGAAGTGAAATCCCAGACGGAAATGCAGGAAGAGCAACACCCCGAACCCGCATCAGATGCGGAGGAACAGGAAAAGAAAGAACTTATAGCACAGGTGGCCAGTATATTGAACGCACAAGCTAACAAATTGCTGAACGATCAGTGCCCGGAAGCCACGCGAAATGAAGATTCTACATCGAATAAGGAGGACGCTCCGAACACTGGAAGAAAGAACAAAGGGAAAGCTCCCGCAGGCCTTATGGTCGCTATCTTTTTCGTTCTCCTGTTTATTTTTGCGCAGGTATTGCAGGCTAATCAGGAAAAAGAAGCAGAAAAGCGCTCCCGGGCTACCGCAACTCCGTACCGTTCATATACCTCAAGTTATTCCAGTTCCTACGGTTCGTCCAGTTCTTCCAGTTCTTCCAGTTCTTCTTCCAGCGGTTTTAAGTCCGATGCGGAAAAGATCGGGAAAACTTACTCAACCCTTATTGGAAACGGAACATCCTACATGGTAATTGACGACGCGTTATGGATCATGTCCTCTCTTGATCTTACAAGCTCTCAGTACAAGGCTTTAAGGTCTACAACCGACGGCAAAAAAATGATCGATGATTTGATAGATGGAGCGAAAGAATTTTGTAATACCGTAATGGAGACATACGAGGAATTAGGCTACACCAATAAGCATATAAATTTTGAGGTTGGTTCCACAAGCGGAAGTACACTGCTATTGGTGGTTGACGGCGAGGTTAAGGTTGATGCTTCAAAATAAGTGGCCTTAATAAAAACATGATGCCAGAAAAATAGTGTCTATAAAAAGAGAGGGCTTCTTCGGCCCTCTTTTACGTTTTGTTCATAAATTTACCCTTTACTTTTGTACTCCTATTGGTGTAATATAGGAGTACAGATAAGGAGGTGAGCAAATGAGTTCTCAACTGGGTAGACCGGCTACAGGTTCCAGCAAAAAAGATATACGGCTACAGCTTAGACTGAATAAAGAAGAAATAGCACGAATAGATAACTGCGCCAAAATATTAAAAACATCAAGAACGGATGTTGTAAACAAAGGCGTCCGCATCCTGGAATCTCAGCTGGTTCCAGACGAAAAAGAATAAAGCTCCGCTGAACCGTCCAAAGCAAAGCGAAGCTTTATCGAACCGACCCTTTCGGGAGGTGTAAATATTGTACTACACAATTCCGAAAAGGTCAAACATGAATTTGATTTTGGAGGAATGAATACAAATGTATTTTTCCCCCAAATGGGGGAAAATTAAAAAACACCTACATTGCTTGAAAAATTGTGTATCTAATTTCAATCTGAAAAAAATCTGCCCTTGAATTAACACATGGTTCATATTATTTTGTTGACATTTGCACGGGCATTTGTTACAATATATGTACGGGCGAAAGAGAGGTGAAAAATGTCTGCAAAGATGGGCAGGCCAACTGCCAATAAAAAAACGGAGCGTTTAGAAATTCGTCTTACCCCGCAAGAAGCACAAGATTTACAGTATTGTGCTCACGCTCTGGGAATAAGCCGGACGGATGTAATCAACAAAGGAGTGCAGCTTGTAAAAGAAGAAGTAGTAAAAAAATAACGAAGATGCGCCGGGAAGCAGAATCTTCGTTATATGCCTCAATCAAAACACAAAATGAAAGGGCACATATATTTTACACTGCCCTTTCAAAAATTGCAAGTGAAAAAAGAAAGGGATCAGTATGAATCTTATCGAAACACAAGAAAGAACCTTCAAAGAGTTTAAAGACGCAGTTTCTCAGGCCAACGAAAAAGTTGATAAAATCTACAGCAAGGGCGTTGACGCCATCGATCTGGTGCTGGACATCGAAACCGCATTGCGTTTCCTCGCAACGGACAAACTAAGGGACATGGACGAGGACGTGTTCCGCATGGTCAGTTTGGTGCTTACGGGCGCAATGCGCATCGAGGAAGAACTACAGGGAATTGTAGATGCTGTCTACGACGTGGGAAGGAGCCTGACCAATGAGTAGGGCTTTAACCATCTTCAACAGGGATATCATCCCCGTCTACACCACCAACGAGGGTAAGCAGATAGTTATCGGCAGAGAGCTGCATAGGTGCTTGCACAGTTCACGGCAATACGCCGACTGGTTCAGATCCATGTGTTCCTATGGCTTCGTGGAGGGTCAGGACTACTTCCCGTATATTCCATCTTCCATTGTGCAAGAATCGGGTGAAAGTAGTTTTTCACAAAAATGTGAAAAACTAAAAATTGCCCAAACTCCGGGAAAATCCGAGCCTAACACCAACGGAAAGCATCCCGGTGGCCGTCCCTCCCGAGACCACTATCTTACCTTCGATATGGCGAAGCACATTGCCATGATCCAGCGCACTCCCGAGGGCTTTGCAATCCGTCAAAAGCTGTTGGAACTGGAAGAACGTGTGCGCAACCAAATGGTCGCCCTTCCGCGAGACCTACCCTCTGCATTGCGCAGACTGGCCGACACGGAAGAACAGAATCAGGCTCTCCGGTGCGCCAACAACCGCCTCCATTCCGAAGTGCAGACGATGGAACACGAGATCGGCCTGATGGTCGATAAAGCGGACTTCTGCGACACCCTGCAAAACACGACGAACCTTTTCAGCATGAAGGAGTTGTCCGTGTACCTGACGCAGAACGGAGTACCACTGGGCAGAACACGTCTGATGGAGCAGCTTCGTAAGGACGGCTACCTGTGCAAGGGCGGCCAGTATCGCAACTCCCCGTCTCAGTTCTCCATCGACATGGGTCTGCTGATCGGGAGCATGACCACCTACAAGGAAGGACGCAAGGTAATCCACTACACTTCCCCGAAGGCTACGGCAAAGGGCTTTGAATACTTCCTGCGCAAGTACGGAGCCGTCAAGGAGCATCATGCAGAGGACATTGCGAAGCTAAGAGCCGAAGCGGTCAAGGGATTGCCCGAGCCGAACAAGAAACTGCTTCCCAAACCGGAACCCCCGAAGAACCTTTACGGGAGCATTGACTTTTAGTAACCGATCGGTCACAAACAGGACGGAGGCAGGGCCGGAAACGGCTCTCCCTCCCCTATCTACTATAAATCGCAGAAGGGAGGAAGCGCATGAAACCCGTAAGCGAAAACCTGAAAAAGTGGTTGAAGGAATACTACCCCGATAAGTACGACGAAGTACGTCTGGGCAAGGAAGGTTCCTTCACCCCGCAGATGCAGCTGGAATATCTGAAATGGTGCAGAGGACAGCGGCCAGTAAAACGGAAATGGAAATAATTTCAGGCCAGCAGCCAAAATTCCATGAACAAAACGACCGGATTATGCTATAATAATAGTATCAACAGGTGAAGGAGGATTGCCGCTATGGCTAACAACAATAAGAAAGACGACAGTTGGGAAGCTTTTCTGCGAGAATGTGATCGCAAGGCCGAACTAAACCGGAAGAAGCGCAGGGACAGCAGCATTACCGGAAGTTGGTTAACAGACTCGTTCTTGTTTGATGCCCTGATGGGAAGAAATAATCGCAGCCGGGACGACGACAGAAAGCGCAGAAGATAAGGAAGAAGGAGCGCAGGATGGACATTATCGAATTGCGGGACAGCTATATTGCATCCCTGAAAGCCGACAAGGCGCAGACCACGATTGAAGGGTATGCGCGGACGATCAACCTGTTCCTTGCTTGGGCGGGAGACAAAAATGCAAAGCTCAATACCGCAACGATAATGGGCTGGCGCTCCCATCTTGCCGAGGAAGGCGACGGCGTTACGACGATCTCCCTGTACATGCAGCATATGCGGTACTGGTGCGAGTACATCAGCGCTATACAGGAGGGCTTTGTTATGCCAGATTTCGGCATTTTGAACCCAGATAAGCGGAGAGTGTCCGTAGCTAAGAAAAAGCCGTACAAGCACGTTCTGGGGCCTTCCGAGGTGATTGCTATTCTCAACGCAGACAGGCCGAGCAAATGCAGCACGGAGACATGGCCGAGGAACAAAGCGATCCTGACGTTATTCCTGACCGGCTCTATGCGCAATGCCGAGCTATGTTCTATCCGCCCCTGCGATCTGGACTGGGAATCGCATCAAATCCTTTTGGAGAACACGAAGGGCGGTATGCCCCGATATGCTGCCTTCCCCGCCGTTGCGCAAAAGGCGGTAACGGAGTATCTGGAAAGCGGATACAGACCTAAAACGTTGAAAGATACAGACCCATTGTTCATCTCTTATCCGCAGGGGAACCCCTTCTGTTGGGGTGCGTTTGACCGGGATGTTTTAAGCTCTCTTGTAATGCGTCTGGTGCGCCTTATAACTGGCATTGATGGCATCCGCTCCCACGCATTGAGACACGCCTCCGCATCTTTTATGCTGACGCACGATGTGCCGTTGGACGAGATTCAACAGGCATTGGGGCACAGCAATATAAACACCACAATGCGCTATGCCCAGAGGATCGTCAACAAGGGTGAAGTACGAAAGAGTGTGTTCGATGCAATAGCCGCAGTATGAACTTCTGTGCTAATCCGGTGTACGAAATCAGCGCAAAAGAAAAAGCCGTCCGTATGGGCGGCTTTATTTGTTTCAATTTTAGGCCCCACGAGTTTGCAAATCTTCTTCCGTTTTACGATATGTGGGACGTATAAACAGCTCCGTTTCCATGTCTCCAATTTTCTTAACTTTTTTCAGGACAGCCCACGGGCTTTGATTCGTTCGGTAATCATAATCTTTTGTATCCTGTGGAAATAAAGACTTGCAATAAAAGCAATCATTATCTGAATCAACAAATACAAAAACGGCCTTCTCATGTAGAGGACTAAAGAATAAATATGTGGCTTCTATTTTTGAGTGGAACGAAAGTTTCTTTGGAGAAAACTTATACACAGAAAAATCAGAATCAAGAATTTCCTCAATCTCCGTGATTAAGAATAGACGTTCTGATATTTTGTTCCACTTTCCGCTTTTCTCTACGAGCGTATCATCGAGCTTTCCACTTAAAACAGATGGAAGAAAGTTTTTCCCACGGTATTCTCTCCTGTGCATACCGAAATCTACATCTTCTATGTAGTGTATGCCGGATAGATGATCGAAGTCCATTGTGCGAAATATAAGGTTTATTGTGTTGGATGTGTGCTTTCTTCCGATAACAATTTTATAGGACACGTTTTGCATTCTGTCCCATTGCTGCGCAGCATCCAAAAGCAACCCCATCCCTGTCCTCCACACAATAAAAGCCCTACTATAAGTAGTAGGGCTTAATAGCGCTTTCTTTCAGTCTTACAACCTATCCAGCCCGCGGTAGCGCTGAACCCAAAGAGATGCTCCACGCTACACCGAAGCTGAACCGGCGTAGCGCTTCAACACAACGACAGACGGTCATGCCGCTATCTACATACAATGACTTTTTCGCTTACCTACGGTAGAAATAAGTACGCTCTAAAGTCACTTTTATTATATGCAGTCTGCAAAACAGTTTCAATAGGTTTTGGCAAAAAAAATTAGGAATTTTTATCCTTTTTTGAAAAAGAGGGCTTCAACACCGCAATGTCTTTAGCCCTCCTTTTCTCGTTTCTTATAAATTATTAGAGTACGCCGCCAAAATCCTTATTGTACTGTGCCGTGGAGATGCACAGGATAGCGCCCAGAAATACGGTAGCGCCGTTGATAGTAGCTACGATCTGGTCAGCATAGGGAAAACCCCAGGTGTTGGCCAGAAGTGCATAGAAGGTTGCGACAGCGGGCAGTACAATTATTACTACCCATTTTAGCACATCATATACACGATCAGGAAGTTTCATTGCTTCAAGTCCTTTCTTTAATTTGTTTTTTCTATGGAGACACGCATTCAGGCATCGATCAGCTGCGTGTATTTGGGAATGTTGGAAATGTAGGCTTCTTGCCCCTTGTATAGAATTTTATACCATCCCGTCTTTTCGTGCAAACCGAGATACGGGAATACGTCCCCCCGGTGCGCAGTCCCCAGCCTCTTGCTGGAAGCGTATCCGTCCGCGCGAACGTTGACAGAACCGCCTACTACCTTTACCTTCTTCTCGTAAGTAACAGGCGGAGTATCCGGGGATTCCGGTTCTACAGGCTTTATATCCCCCGTTATTTCGTCCTTAAACACCAATGGTATTCCCCATTTGTGCCAGTACCGTTCTTTGAATTTTACCCGCACTACGCCAGTCCTGCGGCCTTCTGCATGAATACACTCCGTATCGGAGATCATGTACCCTACATGGGAGACGCGGCCATTTGCGTTTTCCCGGAAGAGCCAGTATCCTTTCTTCGGTGCTTCGGTTCTCGGCACCATAACGCAGCGGGAAGCCATAGTATTGGAATTTACATCCGTCTTGTACAGCTTTTTCAGGTTGTATAGCCAGTATACTCCCAATCCGGAACAGTCATAGGCATACAAAACGGTGGCTCCTGCGTCGAATTTCTTCTTGCAGAATCTTTTCGCAGCCTCCGCATAGGTCATATTTGGATATCCGCCCGTGCGTTTTTCACATTTATCTACCACCTGTTCGTAGTTTTCAGGGGTAAGTTTCGTATGCTGGCCGCCCCAAAGATAGGGTTGCCCAACCTGTTCTTTCAGATACTCAATAAAATCTGTAAGGTTACTCATTGCTCGTTACCACCTCCACATATATGCCTACAAGCGCGGAAAGATCGTGATACAATGGTGTACCGCTGTCTCTCGTGCATAGGTAGAGCACATCGTTCTGCGTGTAATACTTCCCGTTAAAGATCTCAAGGCCATTAGAATACGGAATAGGATCATCAATCGTCCCCGCATGATCTACGACTACCTTTTTCCACAGAGCAGGAGTGAGATGGGGAGACCAGCCTGCCTGTGAAGTATGATTCTGCTGCAGTTCATATAGTTCCCCTTCGTCAAGTATCCGTAGAATACCGTTTTCTGGTTTCAAATACTCCACGTCAGGGTTCCAGTTTCCGTAGATTTCCTTCACTTGCAAGGCTTGTTTGTCGGTAAGATACACGCCAGCCTTCTTCCCAGCGTCCAAACGAGTCTTTATCCTTCCGAGGACTTCCCCAATATCAGCCATCCGCAAGCGTCTCCAATCCTGTCATTATCTGGGCAATGTTATTCTCGCATTCAGTCACCCGCGTTTCGAGACTCAGTCCAGGGTCAGGTGTTTCCGGCTTGGAAAGCGGATCGTAAACATAGGATCCGTTCACATAGCGGTTGTCGTAGATGTCCCCCGCCGGGAGGTTGTCCACCAGCACAGCGCCATCTTTGGCGTACTGGGCAAACGTAGCAGACAGGATTCTCCCGTCCGTATCAAGGTTGAGTGCGTACATCAATATATCCCCCAAATCTGGTACAGGATGCATTCTGTATTATCCTGCTTCGTGTTCATTTTCCCACTATCGACATTGTAGTCATAGCCGAAAGCGTTGTCGATACGTACTTTTCCCCCGGCCACTCGGTGAATAGCCCTTGTTTGTAATGTTACATGGAGATTATTGTCTATGATCGTCCATCTCGCTTGAGTTAGTGCGCCGCCCCGCTCGGTGTTATCGAGTACAAATCCGCCGTTTGTGCCAACGCACAACAAGAAGGGGCAATCCTCGTCTATGTCGATATCCTGTGGAGCCATAGTGGAAGTCGGGCTGGCGTTTGTCCAGAGAATAACGGGCTTCGCCCACGCTCCTATACCCTCCCGAGCCGTTGCGGGAGTTGTCCCTCCTGTGCCGCCATTCGCAACCGACCACGGCGCTCCCAGAGCTTCGAGCAGTTCTGCTGGACTTGGTATGTTTTCCAGCGAATTATAATCGTACTTTTTCGGGCCATCCTGTGTTTGTATCGCCGTTATATATTCTGCGCTCATTTCTTCTCCTTTAATCGAACTGCAAAATTCCGTTTTCGTCCAGATATGGGAGTGTTTTCCCATTCTGCATAAGAGGTACGGCAATGGCGTTAGTAGCCCCGTAAGACCACTCTATCCAGCACATATCCCCGACTTTCGCTCCGGAAAGCTGACTGGAATAGGGAATCATGATCTGATCGGAGAACGCTTCCTGCACCCCAATAAGCCCCGTAGTAGAGTTCGGCGCAGTAGAAACCTTGGCCTTGCGTCTTTGTACGGCACCAGCCGTCATGGCGGATATTTTCTTCGCCACCATAGGTTCCAGTGCTTTCCATATTTTCAGAGCTTCTACAGTGCTGTTATCAGACATAAAAAGCGTTCTCCGATCTTTCGTTCTCTATCCTCATCCGAAAAATTGTAGTGTGCCGTTTTCATCCAAATACGGCTCCACAATTCCAATATTGTTTCTCGCTGTATTTTGTTCCGTTTCGTTCTTTTCCTGTGGATTTCCGTATCTTACGGCGTTATTGATTGTATCTGGCATTTATTCTCCCGTGTTTACTCTTAGCGCTACAAGCGTATAATTGTACCCGGCAGCCCAATTCGTGTATACACCTCCGCTATACGGAGGGAAAAACGTTATCGAATCTTTTGTAAAGCTGCTCGTTTCAACTCCCTTTGGAGTCGCGGACGACCCTGCCCAGCTCTGCACGGATACACCTCCGCTCGAAGTCCAGTATGTACTTGTACCGTCAAAGTTCGGTCTTTTGGAAGGGTAAAACCGATACCCGACCGCTCCTATAAAAGCGCCAGGCTCGGATGATGTGCTCATATCTGAAATAAGAAGTACCACATTCGCCAACAGTCCTCCTCCCAGAGAGCATGAAAACGTGTGTCCTCCGCTCACATCAGATTCCGGCGTAAAAGTATCGACGGAGCAGGCTTCTATCCAAGACGTGTTAAAACCTGTGCCTCCAAAAAAGTTAAGTACACCTTCATCCGAAATCTTTGGTAATACAGCACCTATATTTGATCTCGCTTGAGCTTTTTGAGATTCTTTCAGTGCTTGAGGTTCGCTATATAAAACGACTGAGGCGTTCCCCTCTACGGGTGCACCTCTCTTATCGTGTGCCGTTGTCCCAGGAAGGAGGGACGCTGGCGTAACAGTGTCCCCCGTCAAGTCTATCATCACGCCAGACCCGAGAACGACTTTGTTCACATAAGGGTTTCCGGCGGAAGCGGGTATTGCCATGTTTTATCCTCCGATTGTTAGTGTCTTTCCTCCCGCATTATTATCGGTTTCCGTATATGGGATCGCATTAACGGTCACTTCTGATAAGCAGTTGTACCCTTCGTCGGGAGATACGGTCTGCGCATTGAAAGTTGGCGTTACGGTTTTTGCTTGTGGCTTCATTCCTTCGGAACCGGACATCGTACCCGTGACGCCGAGAACGGTTACACCTTCTCGAATGTTTGTGGGTATAATTTTTGCCTGATCCGCTGCATCTATCTGTGCGTATCCGGATCCGTCGTGGAAGCCCATGGGAATCGTATATTTTCCTGCAACAGAATCGATCTCCCCCGTTACAGCTCCCAAATTTGGCATAGTACCGGTTATTTTGCTTCCGGATACATATGCCGTTTTCCCTTTTAGGATCTCCGCTGCTGTTGCTGTTGCGTCGGCGGTATTTGCGTCATAAGTGTTTGTGCCAACGATTGGAGCACCCGTTTTATCGTGTGCTTTTATGCCCTCTTTTAAGTATTCTGGCTTGATGTCGTCTTGTGTCAAGTCAAGCTTCACGTCAGACCCGAGAATTACTTTGTTTACATACTGATTAGCCATAGATTTCTTCTCCTATAATTAGCGTTGTTCCTCCCGATTCGTTCGACACCTCAAACGTGGGTATTTTCCTAACGACAACATCATCCTTCATAAGCTTATGCTTTGTTTCAAGCTCTGTCTCTTCATAAACTTTCGGCGTAACAGAGTATTCCCCGTCATAAATTTCTCCATTACCCGTGTTTATAACTGTCCGCCCCAGATATACTGATATCTGTCTCTCTTTTGCAAGGGTGATGTTTATCTTCATCTAAATCACCTCACTTTAGTACCTCCTTGGATTCACTTCTCTTAACAAACACGGGAATCGCATCTCCCCCGGAAACTTCCCCTGTAATAAAAAGAACCCTAACCTGCACTGAGGCTTCTCCTTCTTGCAGAGAAAAAGTCTCCGCCTGTTTAAGCGGTATCACAAACTGCATTTTTTCTTTGTCAAAAGTGACGGTTTCCGGAAAAACCTTTCGTATTCTTTTGCCAACGATAAATTCTGCTTGTGATACATCCTGGTCGGTTATGATGTTTCCAGTTTCTCCGAATATAGAGGCATAAAGCGGGTACTCGTCTCCCTGCATAATGCAGACCTTTTTGTTTCTTACATTCATTTTCATTCCTCATTGTGCGGTCGTGATCGTGGCTACCGGGAAATCCTGCACGGAAGTGGCGTTAATGGTCATGCTTCCCGTCTGCCCTATGGGAATGGTGTATCCCGTTACGAGGTGTCTTTCTACCGGATTCCCGGGCTTGTCCGTGCGCTGGATAGTAACAAGGTTGTTCTCCACAAGATGGAACATCTGCGTACTTTCTATCGTGACGGACTTCTTCAAGATGCTTTGCCTTTTCAGCTTGAAAACCGCCAGAGATTCGCAGATATCCTGCGTGTAGTAACCGCTCTGCTGATATCTTTTGGTCTTTTTCCCGATAAGGTTTGCATTGGTGTCGCTGGCAGGATCGTAGTTTGTCGCCCTGCCTGCGGTCTGTCCGTATTCAGACAGGGATTCCCCCATAATGATTATGTCGTTGTATACTTCGGAGTTTTTAACAACGTAGGTAGCCCCCAGAAATGTGGAATTGAGGGGCGTAAACTCCCACTGTATGGGCTTATTCTGGTCTACGATATCGTCCTGCGAAGGGCTTAAACGAAGCTGCCCGAAAGCGTCATACCCTATCCACCCCGCCAGCATCGTATTCAGCTCCAAAATAACGTCTGCATAGGAGCCGTTGTCACTGTCGCACCGATATGTGTACGGTGTGTTGGTAAGCGGTACGGTGGTTCCATCCGGCAGGGTAGTAGTTTTTCCGTTGTAGTACCCGGTAAAGACGGGGATGGTAGCATCTACTTTCTGCCCGTTGCCCCGGTCGAATTGCAGGATGGAATTGATAGCGTTGAATATATTACTATTTAAGGGTATTTCGTAAGTTCCGTCAAGATTTCCAAACAGCGTCCCGTCCAGATATGCCCACTTATCTACGAGGTTCAGAGTGGTCTGTTTCAGTCCCGGCTTGAATACTTCCTCCGGGTCTTTAATGTAAAACACGCCCTGAGACAGATAAAACGGATCTCCACCGGGAAGAACAAGCCCCATCCACAACTGTACCTGCTGACCGAACCAGAGCTTGTTTACGTTGTAATCATACTCCCCGTCAAGGTTTGCGAGAGTGACAGTAGCCGTTCTTCGTGCCCCGTTTTGCAGGTTGACAGAAAGGGATCCTTCCTGAATAAATGCCCCGCTCCGGGAGTTTAATTCGTTGTAGTCCAGCGAGAAAGCAACAGACCCGTTCGGATTAAGAAAGTCAAGCCGAGCCAGCTTCTTATACTGTCCTTTTAACGCCTGTAAATACTGCGTCCACTGCGTATCCAGAGCCAGCACCACATTCTCTATCGTAATGGATGCAGTAGCCGTCCAAATGGTTACGCTGGAAGTCCCTACCGTATTGGTAACGGCAGCCTTATACTGAGTAACGCCGCCTACTCTGGTATTGGGGGTAAAGATGCTGCCCGTTTCGCCCGTTATAGGGGTGAACTGGCTGCCTTTATAGCTCTTATACCACTGATAGGAGATCGTCCCGTAAGGAGCCGTAGCGGATGCATTCAAGGGCGTTGCAAGATCGCCAGCGTTGTAGGTAGCGTCCTGCATGTAATAGTAGGAAGTAAAGGTTGGCGTTTGTGCCTTTACAACCTTTACCTGCGCTACATTGCTGGTGATCTCTCTGGTCTGCCCCGCTCGGATGGCCGTTACCTTCACCTTGTAGTACAAGGAGCCGTCCTGCGTAGTGTCCGGAGTGTAGATAGCCTGATCTTCCGGGAGGCTGGTCAGCCATGCCCAGTTATCTACACCGTTCGGGCTTCTTCCCCACAGATAGTGGTTTATAAGGCCGTTGGGCTTTACCGTACCGTCAAGCGGAGTGGCCGCAGTACCGATAGGCACTTCCTGATAGGCAAGTAGATCGCTCCGAAACTCTACAGGGATCTCCCCGCCCCAATACGGATAGAGGGTAATGCTCTGATTCGCCGAATACACGGCATTCAGGTCGTAATCCTTGTTTCCGCCGTCCGTCGTTGCCCATCCTACCTGTGTCCACCCTAACCGGGTAAATGTCACTCCCAGCAGGGTTATAGGCGTTCCGATGATCTGCGAAGCGGACTGAGGCGTTCCCGTTCCGTTCGCACCGGGCGCATACGTTACCGTATAGGTGTTCAGTTCCCAAACGGCATACAGTGTGGTATTTGCCGTAAGAGAGATGCTGTCTCCTGCCTGATATACCGCCGTTCCCGTAGGAGTAGTAGCCCAGCCCCTAAAGGCGTATCTGTCCTTAGTAGGCGCGGAAGCGGTGATGGTGGTGGTGTAGCCGCTTGCGCTTGCGTACACAGTTTCGGTGGCAGGAGCGTTAGTTCCGCCATTTGCGTTATATGTCAGGGTTACATAGGCCAGCTCGTAGTTTAGGGACATGCCGGATATCGTGGCTGTCCCGTTATAATTGCTTACGTCTCCGTCCCGGTATCTGCCTACATTCAGGATGCATACACCCGCGCTCTTTATTGCCTGTATGAGGCTGGCAGACAGCGGAATGGAGGTGGAAGTCCCGTCCAGCGTGGCCGTCTGGAACACCGCACCGCTGATGCTGTTTAAGAACTTAGGAGCACTTACCGCAGTAATGTAAACCTGCCAACTGGATACGTTGGAATGGGAGATCGTCAGCGTACCGGACTTTATAAGGTCAGGCGTTACCGCAAAGGAGCCGCACCTCTCGTAGGAGGTTCTGGCAGAGGACAGAGAGTAGGTGCAGGTGCATCGAACAGTTACCCTCCAACCATTGTTCAAACTCTCTATGTTGGTAGTGGTGTAGCTGTAGCTTTCTCCGGATCTTCCTTCGTCCGAATAGGCGTTACCTATAAGGGTGCTGGTGCCTGTAGACAGAGTTCCGTTGCTTAGATACAACGTCCCGATGGTAGCGCGGTTATTTATGGCTGACTGGAACGATATGGCAGCTCTTGCGTTGGCCTGTGCCGCACTGGTAGCCGCCGCAGCAGTGCTCCCGGTTCCGGAAGCCGTAGCAGACGATGTAAAACCGCCCTTCGTTCTTCTCGCTATCGTATTGATGCCCGTAGACATCGTAGCCGAAAGTATAGGCATAAGCCCTCCTTATTCTGCGCCCGGCCAGAAGCTATCCGTCGGCAGGGATACAATGGATTTATTCTTCGCGCTCCCGATCTCCGCCCACGATATCGTAGCTACAAGAGCTTGCTCGTAAGTATCATCCTGCGTCTGCATCGTAATAGCGGCAGAGGTGTCCACAAGGAGCACGTCCCCCTTCCGGTTCTTATAAAACTTTGGTGCATTGGAAGCGGAGATTTCGTAGATATCGTCCTGATACGAAACCGTGTCTCCCTGATACTGATTCATGCCGGATGCCTTGCCGATGTATGCTTTAACGGATCCGGTCTTATACAGGGAACTCTTGGGCTGTCTGTTCGGAAACCGGGTGAAGTTCTCCTGTAGAGTCGGACTGTTGGAGTTGGTGACGGCACCGCTCTCTACCCCTAAAGAGAAGGAATATTCGTTCGTTACCCGGTATGTACCGTCCGCATTAAGGGAGGTAAGCAAGATCGTATGTTCCCAAAACACAGGAGTAAAGCTTCCGGTCTGCACAACTTTCAGGATCTCCCCTCCCGCTCCCAGCGTCCAGATAACGTAGGACACGCTCTTTTGGGAAGCGGCGGAATAATCACATATCCGGTTTGTTTCCGCTTCTACCTCTGCAATCTTACGCAGTACAGCATCCCCAGCATTTTGCCGATACACGATGTACTTGTAGATATTGGTCGTAAAGGTTTCCTTCGGCCATTGAAGATACACGGCGGAATGTCCGTTCAGTCTGCCCAGAACGTATCCTTCCGCAGGAGCCGTTTCCACTTCGTAATCTGCCGAAAAGTCCACAAACCCGGTCGTTACCTGTACGCCGTTGGATGTCTGCACAGTACACTTTATTGCGTAAGTAACTCCGGACATAAGCCCCTCCACGGTATAGGAGAGAATCTGCGTCGTAATGGGGCCGGATTCTGCAATAGGATCGTCCTCCTTGCCGGAAAGAGCGAATACCCACGACACCCACGATACCGGGTCTCCCTGCGTCTGCGCGTAGTCGGCAGTGATAGTCATTTTGGCAGGATCCTCCGGGTCTGCGCTCGTGCCTCCGATTTCCAGCGTAGGAGTATCCCTTGTGATAAAGACGGAAGCGGAAGTCTGGGTAACGCTCTCCGTATCGCTCCACCACTGTGTAATCAGCATCTTGTATCCGTATTCGTAGCCGTTTACAATGCCCGCAGAAGCAATAGCGGAAGCACTTATTTCCGTAGCAAAGAACTGCGGATTTCCCATTGCATCATGCGCCTGAAAAGGCTCTGCAAGTGCTACTTCCCCGGAGGAATACATTTGGGTGGATTCCGTTGTGTTCTGGTAAATAACGATCTGGTAGGCCGTCATTGGGCTATCCCCGTTGACCTGCCACGATACCTGTAACGGGTTCGTTACATCCACCGTCCCCGCCCCTGCGCCGGAAAGACTGGACGGGGACACGTTAGAGGGCTGAAATAGCATCTATTTCCTCCGATCACATGGACTCATTGGCGTATATGGACAAGGTGCTCAACACCTGAGACATGGGCTTATTTGCCATATCTGCGCCAATCTTAACGCCGTTGATGTAGTAGTTTCTGCTGTTGTTTGTATTGGCAATGGAGCTGTTTCGCGTGGAGAATTTATTGCCGGAAGTTCCTGCTTCCACAAGTGCCCGGATGGAACGGGTAAAGTTCATGAACTGAGCGTTCTTAACGGGGCTGAGAACGTCCTTCGTAATAGACGGCCCTATAACCACTTCGTCCCCGACTGCGCCTTTAGGCATATAACCGGAGCCGGTAGCAATGCCGCCCTCGTCGAACATCATGTCGGTTCTTCTTCCGCCACTCTTTCTATCTGCGGCAGAACGGACCTCTTGCTTTTTATTCTCTGTCTTTCCCCCGCCGCCTCCGGAACTCTTAGGTTCCTTCGTTTCCGTCTTGGCCGTCTGTGCCTTATATCCGGCGTTGATGATAGCCATGACGGCTTCATTTATGGCTGCATCGAACTTGGTTCCTGCACCGTAGATGATCTCGGTAAAGCCGTCCAGCACGCCGCCTACGTTCTCGGCGGCTTCTTTCAGCGCCGGAACTCCACTGTTCTGCATATCCTGCAAGATTTCCGTAATGCCCCTCGCGGGTGCTTCCATCGTCTTTAGGATATCTTCCCACTGCTTTACTGTGGCATCGTACTGCGCCTGAATAGCGTCTTTTTGCGCCTGCAAGCCGTCCAGTATGGCCTGATATTCCTGCTCGGCCTTGAAGTCGTCCAGCTTCTTCTGAGCGTCGTCCAGCTTCTCCTGCGCACTTGCGACGGCCTTCTGATCGGCCATCCACTCCCACTGCTTCGTATCCTCGTTGTAATACCGGACAGTCCGCTCTACCTGCGCTTGGAGCAGATTCTTTTGGGCTTCTTCTACCGCAAGCTGCAATTCAAGGAGCTTATCGGCTTCTTCCTGCGCTTCTTTGGAGGCTTTCAGTGCATCTATCTGTGCGTCAATTTCCTCCTGACGCTTATCCGCTTCCTCCTTGGCCTTGTCCTTGTACCAGTTTACCCACTCCCTAAATTCGGACAGGATATCGTCCGGATTTTTGGAGCTGGTAGACCCGGAGGAAGATCCGCCACCGGAAGAAGCAGAGGAAGAACCGCCCCCCTTTGGAGAGGTTGTATTGAGCCATCCATCTTTTCCGCCTGCAAAAGCCGGGAGAGAACCGCCAAAGGCATTCTTGGTTTCGGCGGCGGTGAGCACCATGTCGTCCGCGCTCAGATTGACGATAGCTGGCTTGCCGTGATTGGCAACATAGGCGCTTCCGGTGCGGTTGTTGACGATAAGCTCCGGTTTGGAGCCGTCTGCGGGGCGTTCGTCGTTTACAAGAGCCAGTCCGGAGTAGGAATCTCGTTTACCCTTCGCCTTCGCTTGATTCATCGTAGACAGATTAACTGTCTGCGCCCCGCTAACCGGAATAACGATTGGATGTTTGGACGCTTCTGCCTGTGCACTTTCGGCTACGGTCTTTCCGTATTGCTGTCCCTGATCGGCGGCATAGCCCATGTCGGCAGGAATTTCCGTACCGCCCTTTTCCTTTTGCTCGGCAATCCACTCGGAGATTTCTTCGGAGTACATTCCCAAAGACTGGATAAAGGAGGCCCATACGGTCTCAGATACGCCAGTAGCCGACGCCATCTGGGCAAGGAACTCATCTACGCTCTTATTGCCCAGATCGAACGACCATGCATATTCCTCCCCCATGTCCTGCATGGAAGCGATAATCTCTCCGGTGGCATCCCGTACAACGTAAGCACCGTCTGCGGTCTGCTCTGCAATATTCTGCCAGAACTCAGCAGATGCATCGGAGTAGTTGCCGGTCTTAATGGCATCCATGTACGCACTAAGACCGATTTCAGCCGCATACTCCATAAGCCCTGCGGCATTGTCTGCGTACTTTTCCCTTACCTCGTCGGAGAAAAGGAGGTCTGCGGACTTCAAGAACGCATTGGAACCGTAGTATCCTTTGTCTGCGGCCTCGGACATGGCATCGTAGATATCCCCGATGCCTTTTATATCTTCGTCCAGCTCTCCCTTTATAGCTTCCGCAGTATCCTTTATCTTCTGCGAAGCGTTGGAGAATGCTTCTTCCAGCTGAGTTCCGGAGTCAGCTACCTTTTCCGTGCTATTGGCTGCGTTTGCGGCGGCTTCGGCGTATTCGGTATACGCCTGTGCCAGCATGTTGATAATCCGGTTCTGCTGTTCCAGCGGGAGATCGGAATCCTGGATTGTTTTTATCAGTTTATCGTAGTTCTCCTGCGAATCTACGGTAACTTCATTCAGGAATCCAGCCAGCGTCTTTCTATCGTTGGCCGCAACTTCTTCGTTTAGAGCGCTGCGATAGGTATTCGCCGTTTCGCCCAGCTTGTTAGTCCAGTCTTTAAGGGACTTATAGGTATCCGTCTGGAATATGGATTCGTCGCCGGTCTCTTTGGCAACCTGATCGTATTCTTTCAGTAAAGATACGGCAGCTTCATAAAACGTGAGGATTTCCTTGGCGTTGTTTTTATCGAACCGAAGATTATACTTTGTTCCGCCGTTAGTGATGAATTTTTCTACATCACCACCAGCTTTTTTAAGCGTAAAGAAGGTTTTTCTGGAAAGACCGCCCCGGTACTTATCCAGGTCGGTGAAATCGAATCCGTCCAGACCGACACGGTTTTCAAAGATATTGCTGGCTTCTGCTTTAAGGCTTTCCGCTGCATCCGACCTTGCCTTAAACGCCGCTGTTTCAGCTTCTTCCAGCTTCGCCTGCGTAAGTTTTTTTATCTTTTCCGCAGTAAGTTCAGCCGCATCACCTTCTACGCCCAAAGCAGCAGCAAGATCCTTTGCGGCCTTTGTGTGTTCCTCCGTATCGTTCTTTGTAGCTTCCAGCGCCTCTCCCAGCGTAAGGATTTTTAAGCTGGCATCATTGGCCGCTTTTGCTTCCTTTAAGGATTCCTCGGCGGTGTCTTTCAGCTCTTGCTTGTAGTTATTGTAGGCGACTACAGCTATGGCGATAGCCGCTACCAGTGCTACAGCAGCAGCTTGTACAAGAGTGAGTGCAGCCGCAGAAGCAGAGGCAGCCGTTCCCAACCCCTTAAGAGATAAGGCAAATGCTTTTACCTTTAATACTGCTTTCCCTGCGAACTTTAAGAAGTCCTTTAACTTAATTGCCGCGAACGCAGCCCCAACAAGTGCAAGCGCCGTCCCCAGATCGCCAAAACCGCTTATTAACTTCGTTACGCCGTCAATAAGTCCTTTTATCCAATCTGTTTTTACGGTGTTGGATACGAACTCAGCCCATGTGTTTTTCAGGACATTGACTTTGGCGTCCCATCCAGTCAGCGCGTTCTCAACTTCCTTGTCTGCACTCCCTACTGCATTAGTGAAGGAACCCAGCATGGATTCGTACATATCCCAATTCTGGATAAGAGCCAAAAGCTGAGAAGAACGGAGCTTACCGGAAATATCCGTGACCTGCGCCATCAACTCCTGCGCATTGAGTGTACCTTCCTTGTACGCCTTCGCAAGAGCACCAATAGCCTCCATAGGGTCTATCAGTTCCCCGGTGGCATCGGCAGCGGCCATAACGTCCGGGATATACTGGCGCAGCACATCCCGCAGACCTTCAATTTCCCCGGCAGTCCACTGAGCGCCATCCTCGATCTCCGTCTTGGTGTCCCCAATGATGTTGAGCATCAGGGCACGGAGAGCACGGGCAGCTTCGGAACCGCTTCTCTGGGTTACTGCGGTAATAGTGCCCAGCGCAGCGGAAAGTTGGTCTACGCCTACGCCTACCTGTGCGGCAACGGGGGCAACAATACCCATGCCCTCTGCCAGTTTCTCCATGGTGGTGGCGTAGTTATTATCGATCTCGTTTGCGCCGTCGATAATCTTGTTCAGTTCCTCTACGCTCCCGCCCAGCTTATAGGCGGCATCTACGGAGATCAAGAACTGATTGGCAGTCTTTGCAGACATATCGCCTACCAGCTGCGTCTTTGCGGACAATTCAGCCAGATCAGCTATCTGCTCCTTGTATCCGGCGCGGGCAAACGCTGCGGCGGCGGAAAGATAAGAATCGGCAGTAGTACCGAGAGCGGATCCGGTCTTATACGCCTGTTCTTCCAATGCGGCAAGCTGCTCTTCGTTGAAGCCTGTGACCTTGCGGACAGTGACAAGCTCGGAATCCACCGCTTTCATGGTGTCCAGAGCGTCGTTCATTGCCTTCTTTATTTCTCTGAAAGCAAGGGATTGCAGCAGATTTCCGAGCTGAGTTAGGGATCGGCTCGTTCTTTCCGTGCTTGCCGAAAAGATCTCTTGCGCCTGCTCGGCGGTGATAACACCGTTGCTGTACAGCGTGAACGCCTCGTCTCCCATTCTTCCGAATACGGAGGTATCGGCTGTTATTTGAGAAATTTCCCGGCTGACACCGGTTATTTCATCAATTATTCCCTGTATGCCCGTACCGCCGTTGAATAGGCGCATTGCTTCATAAGCACTGGTTGCGCCGCTCGTATAGGCGGTAAAAACATCCTCGCTTACTTTGCCGAACATTGATGTTTTGGCCGTAATTTGCGAGGTTTCATTATTAAGACCTACAATGTTGCCTATAACGGTCTGTAGGCTGGTGTTTACTCTGTACGTCCCTTCTTCCGTGTTGTTGAAAAGGGACTTTTGCGCCTGCTCGGCGGTGATAAGATTCTGTTGGTAGAGTTTCAGGCTCTCCGAATCTATTTTCCCCAGCAGAGAGGTTTTGCCGTTAAGGGAATTTTCCAGCTCCTTCTGTGCTTTTGCCGCTTCTCTGGCCGTTTCGGTAACGCGGTTGTTCTTTTGGGCGGCGGCTTCCGCACGGGCTTCGTATTGCATGAACGCCCTGGCCGTCTTTTCCTGTTCCGTAGCCAATTTTGCCTGCGCAGTAGCCAGTTTCAGAGCTTCTTTAGAGAGTCCTTCTACGCCTTTTGTATCTACCGAAAAGCTGATTTTTGTGCCGCTTATAAGCTGTGCCGTTTTTTGCAGCTCTTGGAGCTTGGCAAGCGCATTATTTTCTTGGAGGTCTACTTTCAGTCTTACGATTTCAGGCATTCTTATCTCCCGTCAACGATAAATCCTCTTTTTTTAAGGCCATTCGCCAAATATGTGTCTGCGTCTCCGCTGTTTACAAAATCTTCCATTCCCGGCTGCATGAACGGACGTGCGAGAGCCTGCGTGTAAATCCGGCTGTGTTTCCAGTGATAGCCATGCCCGGATTCGATGATGTCCGCTATATATCCCGGATCCCATCCGTCTGTATCGTCGTATGCCGAGTTACCTTCCGTAACGTTCTCAACGCCGACCTCCATATCCCCACTGTAAAACTTGTAGTTCATGGGGTCTTTCAAGCCGTCGTCGGTTTCCCTTCGTTCATATCCGTCCGGAATTGGAGTATAGACATCGTAAACGCGCTGCTCTGCGCTATCGATCATTGCGATCACGATAGGGTCTATCATGTCATTTTGGAGCGTTGCATTTACGGCGTTTACGAGCTGACTTCTGAATTTTTTATAATCGTCCATAAGGGACATACCGCATCCCTCCCTTACTCCAAAGCACCCACGCATGGATGTTTTGGAGTGCGCCCCGCCATCTGCAAGACAGAGGGGCGCGATAGAGGTTAAGCAGTCACGGTCACGTTGCAGGTGGCCTTGATAGCGTTGTTGCTCTTGAGGGTGATAGTGCAGGTGTCGCTGCCCGCAGAACTGCCGCCGGTTACTACGCCGGTGTTGCTCACGGTAGCCTTGTCCCCGGCCATGGCATAGGTCATAGTGCCGTAGTCGGGCACAACGATGGAGTTATCTGCCATGAGGAAGCGCACGGGGATCTGAGCGGTAGCAGAGGTCTTTACGGTCACACCGCCGCCGATAACGACGAGACCCTGCACATCCTGCTCTGCATCACCGTTGGGAACGTATACCCAGTAGGCCAGCTGAGACATGGCGCAGTCGGTGCATACGGTGGTGTCGCCAACGGGGTCATAGAGCAATGCAGTACCGGACAGAGCAGTGGTGGCGTTGCTGGACTGAGAACCGTCGGTATCTGCCTTGGCGGAGAACTGCATACGAGGAATGATGCAGTAGAGCCAGCCGACCATGGAGGACTGAGAGCTTGCAACGGTGTTCTCGGTGCTGTAAACGGCAATCTGGATGGTTACGCGCTTAATTGCAGGGGAGAACACGGAGTTGGCAACCAGCTGCTTGGCGGAAGCCTTGTTGACCCAGTAGTACACCTTGTAGGTAGTACCGGAAGTGGCGGTGAAGCCTACAACTTCGTGGGTATCGTTGTTGATGGTGTAGGCGGTAGCGGCGTTGGAAGTGCCGTCGCTTACATAAGCAACAATCTTGGACAAGCCCTGGGGAGCTACGGCGGTAGCGGTAGTGGAAATGCTCAGAGTGGTGCTGGATGCGGTGACGATCTCGCACACAGGAGCGGGGGCGTTGTAAGTCACCTGAGAACCGAGCTGCATTGCGCGGGCTTCCAGAGAGAAGTCGGCGGCGGTCAGTTCCAGGTTGACAGCGGAATCGGAGGGAAGCTGAATGGCAATGGCGTTGCCCAGACCGGCCCGGACTTCGTTCATGTTGACGGAAGTGGTCAGGTTAGCGGTCTGCACCTTATTGGACTGGTAATCCACGTTGCCGGTCAACGGATCGTCTACGACAACGTTGCAAGTGCCCTTGGCATACAGGTTTTTATTGTTGAGCTGAAGCACAGTAGTTTCTCCTTTGCTTTATGAAATTGGTGGTGTGTTAGGCGCATTTTGATCTGTGGAAATAGTGGCGTTATGAGCCTTTTGCAGAGCATCCATGGAAATAAGACCGGCTGTATCGCTCTTTTCCCGGTCAAAGCACCAGGAAGGCGTCGGGTTGCCCTCCTTGTACTTTCCTCCGTTTGCTTCTACAATGGCGGCGACCAGATAGCCGTATCGCCTTGAAATGGAGCGGACTTCTTCTTCAAACTCTTTTATCGTCCACTCGAAAAGCTCACTTTTCCGTATTCTTCTTTCGCTTGCTACGCTTGCAAGAAGGTCGTTCAGGTCAGTGTTCAGCGGCACGGCATTGGCCGCATTCATATCTTCCTGCGCCTGTATAAGATCGGGGTTGTCCGCTTCGTCCGGAAGTGTTTCCCCGTTAAGTTCGGCTATCAGCTCCCGCACCTGCTGGAACTGAGCGGACGTTATTTGGTACGTCCTGTCGCCTTGTTTGATTTGGATGGCCGTTAGCGCACGTTGGTTCGAAACCTTCCCTAATGGTACGATCTCATCCTTATCTGATAGCCGCAACGATAAGAACAGGATCTTCATCAGGGCTGGCCACTCGCCTCCGCCCGCTTCCGCGCCTTGCATCATACGGGAAATGGCCGCGTCATAACTCATTGCCCATACGCACTCAAGGTATGGAAGCACGGCGTATTGCACAGGGAGGGTGCCCTGACGCAGCAAGAGCACTGGCTTACACGCCTGCCATATTTCGTAATCTTCTACTAACAGGGGATAGTAGATCAGCCCTTCCAGCTCTACCGCTTCATTCTTTTGCAGAGCTTTCCGTTTATCTGAAAAGGGGTGTACATGCATTCGTCTGCCGCCCTTCTCATGCGTTAAGTGATTGGCATCTCGCCCAGCTTATCACCCATGATCGTAAGACCCATAACAAGCTGGTAGCCTACGTTATGCGCATCGTCCGTTATGTAGCGGATTCCGCACTCGGAGTTCTGTTTCCGGTCAAAATAAAAGGTTCCGACACCCACACCCATATTCAAGCCAGCAAGAGCGGCCATAATATCGGATGTAATCGCCCACGACCGGGAGAGGGCATAGTCCTTTGTGTTGGAATCGTAGGATGTATTGCACAACGTCCGGAATACTACGGACAATTCCGACTTAAAGGGGTTGGATGCCTGCGCATAGCCCATAAATGCGTTGATTCTGGTCTGCGCTTTTTCCTGTGCCTGTAACACGGCCATCTGAGGAAACATCCGGTAGCCTTTAAGCGTGGGTGCTGCATCCGGTTTTTCCGGGTCATATATAATGGAGAGCTTTTCTTCCGGAGTGGGGATGCGTTGATCCAGTGGCCGTGCATCATCCCAAAACAGTCTCTTGACAAGCCGCACTCTCGGGCATCGGTTATCCTCAAACGGGACGTGGGTTCCGGTAGGCATGTCTAATAAGTAGTAAAACACCTTGCGAAGCAGCTTTTCAGCATCCGGGAAGGTGAGATATGCCTGTGTCCGCTCATACGGTTCATACCAGTTTTCAAAGGCCATGGCGTTACTCCTTGGCCTTTTCCGCCTCGATCTTTTTAAGGGTTTCCAGCAGCTCGTTAAGATCGTCCGGTGTAAGGGCGTTCATCTTATTTGCCATAAGAGTGCGCCCTACAGGGTCATTTTTCAGAGCTATTTCCTGCTCGATCTCGATGTTCAGCATCCGGAGGAACTGATGGTAATCATTCAGCATCTCATAACAGGCATCCGCCACGCCGGGGGTCTTACTCCGTTTCATGCGGTCGATCTGAGCTTCAAAGTTGCCCCATCGGTCGGTATCATCAGCGGACATAAGCCATTGGATGGGCTTGCCGCCTTCGTTTTCCTCCGTATGCACCGGGTCAAAGCCCTTCCGCAGATACTCCCTAACAAAAACGCCAGTCTTAAACATGGCCTCCCGGAGAGTATTCCGATCTGCCATATCGGGAATGGCCGTCTTTTCGCTCCCGTCCATAATGGCTACGGGCTTTGTCTCCACTACGATCTGGGCGATAAACTTGGCAGCTACCCACTTCTGCGTAACGGGCATGTAGGTGTTTGCGTTCTTTATATCGTTTTCCGTGATAACAATGCGTTCCATGCGTATTTTCTCCTTTTTTTGCATGTTGGATATTGGCAGGGATGGAAGGTATCGAACCCTCTGCATCCGGGTCAAAACCGGATATTCTCCCTTTGAACTACATCCCTATGCGTTCTGTCCCCATCGAAGCGTGTTGTAATACTCTTTAACGGCCTTTATGGAAGATACCGCCTTGGAGTTTTCAAATTCTTCGTGAGCACGGCAGAAACTCTCATACTCATCAATGTCTGTCAGGACATCTTCCAACCGCTCTTTCGATGGCTTCCGTCCTTCTGCAATCTCGTCTGCCATCTGCAAAGCCCTGCGTCTGGCTTCCTTTGCGTTCTTGATCTCATCAGCATGGACGTGCTCATCATGCTTTTCGCACAGCTCGTCCAGCCGCTTTTTCATCTCCTGAATAAGGGAGTATGTCTGCTCTTCCTGTTTTTCGATCTTTGATTCGCTCTTATCTTCCTTGTTCCACTTACGGGTCAGAAACAGTCCGGTCAGGGATACTGCCGCCCCTATAGCCGCACTGGTGCCGTAAGTGATTACCGCGCTTACCACTTCATTCATTTTTTACCCTTCCGGCGGGATTATTTACCCTGATAGACCGCACAAACCCGGCCTGGGTCGTCCGCCACTTCGTATCTTTTGGTCATGCCGCAATACCGCTGGAAGGCGCAGATGCATTGGGATGCTTCATGCGTATTGGTCGGTTCCTTCCCTCCCGGGTAAAGCTTGGAACACGTTACAAACCGCCATCGGCTATCCCGCCGGGCGTATTCGCAGTTATATGCCATGGGTTTCTCCTTAAAAAGCCATCAAAACGACGATCTGCTCTGCCGTCTGTCCGTTGCAGGAGGCAGTTATCGTCAGGGGAATATTAGAGGTGTCGTAGCAGGTGACGATCAGCGTATTTCCATTCGTTACGGCCTTATAGCACGTTTCTTCCGGGCCGGAGAAGGTGTAAGTAATGGTGTTCTCCGTTTTCACCCCGTCCTCATAGTAAGCAGCTTCGGTATTGAAACTCTCATACTGGCCTATTCTCATTGGTGCTGGCATAAGGAACTGCACAAAATCATTTGTGGAGGACTTGGCGACGGTTATTTCCAGCGTTTTGCTTATGGAAGGGTTCTCGTGCAGGTAGCACTCTATTTCCGCAGAGCCAGCCCCCTTGGCTGTCACATTTCCCTCTGCATCCACGACAAGCACATCTGTATCGCTGCTGTCCCAGCCGTAGGAGAATGGGAATTTATCAACGTCCGGTGCTTCTCCGTTACGCACGGATGCCGGAACCAGTTTTTGCTTGGTTCCCGCGATCATGCTATGGCTTCCTTCCAGCGTTATCTCCCACGAAAAAGCGCCTGCATCGGCCACTTCGTTTTCCAGATCGTCATACACATTGGCTTCGCTCAGTCGGCACTCTGCTTTTATGACGTGATTACTGTCCGCTTCCATGGTGTAGTCCCGGACAAAATTGGTCATACCAGTTAGGTAGTACCCTTCACCGCCCAATATGATCCTTGTATTGTTTTTTACGTCCCGTGTGGTGTCATTCAGTTGTAAGATAACGTGCTGATAGGTGCTCGGCAGGGTGATATACTCCGTTACCCAGTTGGCAGACGCAAGGCTCATGCCCTTTGAGTAGGACATGGGCGTTTTTACCACGTTGCCGTAATAATCCAGATGGTTATAAGTGCAGTTGCACCGGCGTACTACCGCGTTTCCCACGATAGAGGCCATGTTGCTGGGATTAACTACGATCCAGTAATTGTTGTTAAAGTACACATATGCGCCGGAAGGAATGTAGTCTATGCTGTCATTTTCCAGCAGAATGGTCTGCCAATCGTCCCCCAGATGCTCCCCCGTGGTGGGGTTAATTAGGTCGGAGGAACGGAGTTTTACAGGCGTCCATGCGTAAAAATCCTTGTAATCTACGCCCTGAATCTCTCCTTCGAACACATCGGAGGCAAGATAGAAATTCCTTCTGTAAAAGGCTTTGGTGGCCTTGCTGAAAAGCTGCTTCTGCAACCCCCCTGCATGAGGGACGTTGGAACTAAACGAAGAAGGGAGCTTCCCCGCCGTAGCCGTCCTGATATTTTTCTGAATATCCGCCATGCAATGCTCCCTTCTAATGTGTGTCCATATGTATTTCTTTTGTGGAAATCACGGTGAAAACCGAACGTGCTTAATAATTACCTGTCTGTAGTGGGCGTTTTGCTCGTACTTCATAAGGCGGTCATTCAGCTCAATCTGAATCTGTCTGCGCTTACGCTCCTGCGCTTCCGTCCACGCGCCCTCGGTAGAGGACGGCTTAAACGTTTTATCGTAGGTCTTGGGTGTCCGGTCTATCCATGCTCCGGAGAAGGCCGTCTCCCACAGGCTTCCCAGACACATGCACAGGATCTCCTTTATCTCTCCATTCAACGGGTTATCAAAAACTGCATCCGTATAAAAATCCAGTTCGATTATGTCCTCTGCCCGGATAGGAGAATCTTCGGAGGCGTATACCGTAACGTCCCCGCTTGTGGGGTCGTAGGCTCCGGTTCTCTGGGTGTATACGGTATCTCCGAATCGATCTTTGGAGATAATGCCAATGGAGCACAGGTCGTATCCTGTGCGTCCGCTGGCTATCATCACGTTTTCTTCCGTGTAGTTCCCCTGTACCTTTTCCATGCTGTCGAAGGACGGCTCGGAATAAGTCAGGTATTCCCGCATTTCAGGCGGACGGTCAAATTTCGTGACTGCCAGCTCCATCATTTGGGACTTCTGCCGCAGAAAAAGGGCTGGATTCTCTGAAAAATCCTGTTCCCATCTGTCGTCGTTAATGACTTTGGACGCCATTGCCAGCGTAATGATGTCTGTAAAGGTGGTGGCCACGCATGTCCTCCTGAATTAGTTCCATGTGGAACTTGTTCCACGTTGTTTCACGGTTAGTCTCTCTCGTCTGCCTCGTCCCGTTCGTTCATTCCCCGGATGATGGCAATGAAGTCTCCGTCTCTGCGGGGGTCAACATCAGGCAGGTCTCTGTATCGCTTTTTGGACAGCTTATTGAGTTTCACGACCAGATCCCGATTGCCCAGGATCCGCTTATCGCCGTGCTCGTATGCTTCCAGGAACTTACTGGCTACAGCGTCCTTATAGGCGGGGCAAAGATCCTGATACACATCCAGCAGCTTTTCAGGGCGCTCGATGAAATTCCGGAACATATCCTCGCTCATGACCTCGTTGGGCGCATAGGAGACCTCATACATAGCCCGTTCTTCGTCCGTAAGTCCGTCCATGACCAGCAGTTTTCTCTTTTTCAGAAGCAACTGCACGAAGTTGTCCCGGAACTCTCCAAAGAAATCATCCCTGCTTACGGAGAAGCGGCCTATGGGACCTGTAATGGAGCCAAATTTTCCGTTATTGCCGAACTGGATATAGTTATCATCCGAACAGGAATCCATGAAAAGAAGCTTAACCATGGGCTTCTCAGCCGTTACCTGCACCACGTTATTGGCGTTGGCGGCCTGCATCTTCGCCATGGCCTCCTTGACGGCGGCTTCTACAAGAGCCTGCACCTGCTCTTTTGTGAAGGTTTCAGGTGCCTTTTCCTCGGCAACGGGTTCCTGCTTTTTATTCTCTTTCGCGGCCTTGCGAGCGGCCTTTTCTTCCTCAGTCAGCTTTGCAGCCATGTGTTTTTCTTCCTTTCTTTACATGGTTTTTTGTGCTTGAAAAATGGTGCGGGCTTCCGGAGTCGAACCGGAAAGAGCCTCAACCCGCATGTATAGGAGGGAGAGGTTGTCTCCCTCCTTGAAGCACATCAGGTGATGGAGCTGATAACACCGATCTTGGAACCCATGGGGGCGATAGCGCCTACGCTCAGGGTCATATTGATATCGATGCTGTTGTCGCCGGTCTCCCGAGGATCCATCTCAATGACGATAGGATCGTCCTCGAAGATGATATAGACGGGTGCATAGCCTTCACCAGCACGGGCAACCATCCAGATGGTGTCGGTAGGCAGCATCTCGGTGGGAGAGGCGTTGTTGACGGTGCCAGCGGGGTATGCGTTCTGGATGAGCGCCATGGGAACGCCCAGAGCAGTGCCCATGTAGCCCCGGCTGAACCATTCCTGACCCAGCTGGTAGGTGAGGGCGGCATCCTGAGAAGTGCCGGAGGGCAGCACCTTGGACAGGGGCAGCCAGTCGCCGTATGCTACGATGCTCTCACGGGGCAGACCGTTTGCCTGAGACACGGCCTTTGCCAGAGAAATCCAGTTGGCGGTGGTGTAGCCGGTTTTCTTGAGGTAGGCAGGGATAGCAGCCGCATTGGCGATACCTGCGGTCATGGCCGCATTCCACATGGCGAGAATCTTGTTCTCGATGCCGCCAGCCATAGCGAGGTAGTACCGACCGATGTCCGCGCCGCCGTCCTGATTGCCCACAAGCTGATACCACTTGACCTTGGCAGCCGCACTCTTGGGAGTGGGGTTGCAGGTGATATTCTTCTCATACAGGTAGTTCTTGGGCACACTGCGGGAAGCGCCCCAGGAGCTATCCTGGAAAACGAAGATATCGTTGGACAGGGTACGCACCTCATAGGTCTTTCCGATGGGGGTACGATCCACAAAGGCCAGATCGCCCAGAGCGTTGGAGGTGGTGTAGGGGATCATGGGAGAAATTACCTCGGTGGTAATCCCCTTCAAGGTTGCCAGGAAGGAGTTATTCCGGAACCACTGCTTCTGACCCCGCAGGAACTCCGCATAATCCTGGGGAGCGTCCTGACCGGTGGCCTGTGCGGCTACCTTGGCACAGAACAGGAAGGTTTTCTGAGAAATGCTCTCATTCATCTTCCTGTACTCGGCCTCGTTCATGCGAGCCTCAAACTTCTCCTTACGGGCATTGGCAAACAGTTTGCCGTGGCTCTCGGCCAGAAGCAGACGGCTGCCAGCAACGATTTCCTTACGCTCGTCGGTTCTGCTGCCCACGAACAGGGAAGCAGGGGCGTTGTTAAGTTTCAAGGATTCCATTTATTTCACTTCCTCTCTGTTAGGCAGTAGCCACGTTGACGTCGCGGCAGGCCATGACATCGTAGTAGGTCATGCCAGCCCAGGAACCCACGGTGGCATTGCCGGTGTCTACCAGCTTGAAGTAAGGGGTGCCAGCCTTGGGAGCGGCAGATGCGGGAACCAGCAGACCAGCCGCAATGGTGAAGTAGGTGTTGGATCCGATGGCAGTGCTCAGATTGCCGATGCCGAAGCGATAAATCTTATCGTTGGAGTCAAAGTCAATCTTGGTGAAAGTGGTGGGGATACCGGCCACTTCGCCCAGACCCAGAGTTTCGGTGCCCACCTTATAGGCGTTACCGGAAGCACTGGAAACCATCTGCACATCGTAGGGATTGCAGGCGTAGATGCCGGTGATGTCGGAAGCGGCAGCAGCGGTCATGAGGTAGGCATTCATGTTGTTGATGCCGGTATACCCCTGATTGGGGTAACGGTTGCCACGAACGCAGAGCAGACCAGCGGAGCAGTCTGCGTTGGCACTGGAAGCCTGATATACGCCGGTGATGTTCGCCAGCTCGTCGTAGACGGAGTTGGAGCACTTCACCTCAAACATGGTGTTTGCGATAAAAGCCATGTGGTTTATTTTCCTTTCTCTTTACTTGCAGTTGCGGGCAATAAGGCCGTCTACGCCGTCGCCCTCGTTGTTGTCGGTAGAGTTGCCCCGGATGGAATCCAGCCAGGAGTGGACGGAGTTTTCGGCCTTCTTACGGTCGGAGCGGATCTTGCTCTCGTGGTCGAAAATCTTGGACTTTACGACCTGACAAGCCTTCTCGTCGCCGCAGAACTCGCCCTTCTCGTTCTCGCACTCACTGTATTTATCTTCCTCGGCGTCCTTCTTGACGTCCTCCACTTCCTCGTCGGAGATGGGGTTCTCTGCATCCTCGTTGTACTTTGCAACAAGGGCATTGATGGCGGCAATGACGGAATTGCGCCGACGGGCGATCTCCTTGCGTTTCAGTTCCGCAGCTTCCTTCTCGGCGGAATTAGCGCGTTCCTCGGCCTGCTTCTGAGCGGTCTCAGCGGCAGAAGCCTTGGCGGTAAGCTCCTTAACCAGGGCGTCATAACCGGCCAGCACATCCACATGGATGGATTCTCCGTTTTCCATGACGGCCTCGGAGTTCAGGGCAACGGGCTTGATACGGGATTCAATGATATTGTCGCCGTCGTCAGCCTGCCGGGTGTACTCATACAGGCAGTTGTCCTTCTTGGACAGAAGGCCAAAGCTCATGCCATCATCGGAGTTGCCCACGATCACATAGCCGGGGAACTTCTCACGCATGGCGTCAAGCTGTGCTTTATTAAAAGCCATCTTGCTTTTGTTTCCTTTCTCTTGTTTTTTTGCGGCTTCTTCTTGGTAGGCGGCGACCTTGAGCTTGAAATCTTTCAGATCGTCTGCCAGGGACAAGGTGCGGATATGTGCGCCTGCAACGGCGGGAGTTACGCCCAGTCCCAGAATGGTGGTGCCCAAAATCTGGTAGCGGTCGAAAACTTCCACGTCGTTTTCTTTCCTTATATCTTCCACAAGCGTCTCGATGCTTACATCCATGCCTCTGGCTCCCTGTTCCGTCAGCAAGGCGGTAAGCTCCTGGGCGTAATAGCTCCAAATGGTGCCCTCACCCACAATCCATTGCACGTTGTCCTTGTCTACAAGCTTTATATCTTCATCGGACTTGAACCATCCGACGATTCTTTCTGCTTTGGCGTCCATAAATGAGGCGTATTCATTGCCCCGTCTATCCCGCTTTACCTTATAGTTGTGCCCGTCGCCCACCTTATCCGGGTTGGGATAGGCCACAAGGATGGGCGTATCCACGAACAGGGAACGATGCTCGGAAAGGTTCTTGTACTGCCATCCGTTCCGGTTTACTTCCCCATTCAGCAGCCACACCTCTACCCGGTGCTGGAACGGATTCTCCTGTGCGAGAACCCGCAGCTTGCCAGGAAAGGAGCGGTAGGCTTGGCCACCGTCTACGGTCTTGAATTTACTCATCTTCTTCGTCCTCCATCAGGTGAAGCACCCAGTTATCAAAAGAAGAAGCGTTTACGCCTTTGTCCCACATATTCCACGCTTGAAGGATCTTCGTATACAGCTGGGAATTTGCCAGCATGAACTCTTCTGTTTTTAGCGCCATGGGACGGAAATCCGCATTATCGGTAGCCCTGTGAAAAGCTTCCAGCGCTTCCTGATACTCATCCATAACACCGATAACGATCTCAAACGCCTTATCCACGTCTCCGATCTCTTCCACAAGCTCCGGAGTAGACGGGTAAATACCCATCAAATGGCGCTCGTGCAGAAGATCGATAAACTGATCGAAAAACTGAGGGTACAGGTGGCTGATCTTGTGGATGAATTTGGAGGTGTTTGGCAACGCCGCCTCGATATAGAACCACTCCTGCACGGTGTCAAGGAAGCGGTTCGCGCGCTGGGCTGCGTCCACAACTCCCCTTGCAGGCTCTTTTAAGGGCGCATACTTGGGGTTTTTATAGTCGAAAATATCTCTTGCTTTCATGTGTGTCCCTCTCCCAAAAAGAAAAGGGCAAAGAGCCTTTTACTGCTCTTTGCCCCACTTGGCCTTGCCGCTTCCCACTTGAAGCGGCGCATGTTTTGCTTCTATTTTCCATGCTTTTGGCGGGAACGGTAGGTTTCGAACCTACAGCCTTCCGGTTAACAGCCGGATGCTCTACCCGTTGAGCTACGAACCCATATATGCAAACGGTTACTCACGCACTAAAAAACACTCGATGCCACAGAACCCCACAGCGCCTTCATGTTACCTGAAAAGGTGTTGCGCTTTCACCGTTAAGCATCAAAAACAATGCTTTAGGGGAACGTATGCGTGACGGCTTTTAACCATTGTCCAGTAGCCGAGGCCCAGCATCGGATGGGGTATCCCTCGGCGGTACTACCGGAAGCACCCTGGACGATTTACGACAGCTTGCCGTGGAGAACGATTGTTCCGCCGTGTTCTCCGTCCGGCGACCCTCCTACGCGGTTGGGTTCGCGCCTGCCGTCAGGACAGCGGATGTGCTTGCCAGTGCTCATCCTCACGAGCCTAATTCGTGCGCATTTTCAGCGTCTGCCCTCGAATCCCTTTGACGGCTTTGGAATATTGACAGCAGATACTTCAATGTGGAGTTTCTGCCGATAAACTACATCTACTATCTCGTTATTTCGTATCTTCCTGCGTATGAGCACATCGTCTCCGTCTGCAAGAATACGCTCTATGGCCTTGGTCTCCCGCTCTCCGATCAACCTACGACCTCCAACAGCTTTTTGTTTCCGGCCAGCATGATCTGCTGTTTCAGATTTGCCGTGGGTGTAAGCAGCTTTCTGGCCGCATAGGAGGAATACCCCAGCCAAGACGTAGAAACGATCAATCGCCACGAAACAACGCTCACACGGTTATTCTGCTTGTCCACCATGATCTTACCTACCGGATAATTCATGGGCTTGTGGGTATGCCCTACTACAAGACAGTCGATACCGTCAATCGCCATCCCGAAGCGCTCTGCCTTTGTAGCCGACGCGCCGGTGTAAATGGAAGAACCGTTCCCGTGCGTGATCGCAAAGGTGTACGTCGGGTTTCTAAGGCCGTTGCTTTCTTTCCTGCCAAATTGGAGTTTCAGGAAGGCAATGTCCTCCCTGTATATGTCCTCCAAATCCAGTTTGGCCATGATATCGTAGGTGATATCATTGTCCACTTCCCGCAGGTTTCGAGCTTCATGGTTTCCGGATACGGCGCACAGGATCCGCTCCCTAATGGGCGTTAGGTTACGCACCATCCGGGACTTCTGTTCCTTCGGGCGCATCCGTTCCTCGTAAACGTTCGTGACTGAACTTTTGATGCCGTTGTTTACAAGGTCTCCTACCAGGACAACATAGGTGTTCTTGCTGTCCAGCAAGTCCCGGCAGAACTTATCCCAGTCTTTTTCGTAGCACTCCTGCGCCCCTAAATGGACATCCGACACGGGAATGATAGTGATCCCCTCATTGGTCGGGAAGTGTCGGATTATCATCTCGAAATTGTCTCTCACTTGACCGCCTTTCGGTTACATATCCATATCCCCGTAAGAATCCGCATCGTCCTCCGCTCCCTCGCTTTGAGGCGTATCGTTGGAGGGTCTGCCGGGTGACGGATTGGCTCCGCTGTCCGGGTTCTTGGCGGAATAAGAAGATATGAGGGGAATCCGCTTACTGAGCAGATTGGACTTCTCAATAGCGCTGGAAATGGAGATATCTTCCAGCAGAGAATGTCCTCTGAGCGCATCGTATCGTAGAGTTTCTATCAGCAGTCCGAGCGTCATGCCGTCTTTGGCGGCTTTAAGATCGTCCTTTTCGGAGAAGATATCCCCGAACATCTTGAATCCCCACTCGTATTTCAGATTCAGCGTCCCGTACAGATAGTTAATCATGCGCTCAAAGCCCATGTAAACGCACTGGCCGAACTTTGCCGCAATGGCAGCGGCCACATTGACCATGCCTACTCGTGGTTCTGCACTTGCACTGATAATGCCGATACCGGATTTCTGAATCAGATAGGAGTACCCGGCGGCGGAAATATTCTCCGCATTAGGCGCTTCGGAAAGGCTATTCAGCTTCATGTCCTTAAATGGTGCTGCATATATGCCGATACCGGAAGTATTATTCTGCGCCATCATGTTATACCATAAGGCCAGATACACGTCCCGCACCCCCGGACTTATCTTTATGGGGTCTGCCTGCGTAGGTGCATTGGTATTGATCGTCTCCATCTCGCCCAGCACACAGGCCACAAGGGGGTTTTGCAGGATACTGAGCTGCACTGCCTCGTAGTCCGCCTGCTGTATGGCGGAAATGAGAAGCCCCGTAAACGGGGAAATCTCATCCATGGTGGTATCGTCTATCTCAAACGTCCAGCACTCCGTAGGCGGCAGTGTGACCCAGTAGAACCACGTTCCGTTCTGTTCGTACACATCGGGATTCCCCGCCAGCGTTCTGCGTTTCTTCTCCACTTCGATCTTTTCAAGGTCGAAATCGCAGGAACGTTTGGAAGAATATACGATCTTGCTTCCGGGCTTTTTGATGAAGCTCTGCATATCCCGGACATACGGCTCAAACAGATCCCCGAACTGCCGGTAATCGGTTCCCGGCTGTAAGAAGTACATCATGTCAAACATGAGGGTGTACTTGGAGATGTTATTGAAGCCTACGATCTTTATCCAGTCCTGCGGAAGCCTTTGCAGATAGGCATACTCGCAGGTATTATGGGCTTTATCTATCTTCTTTCGAAGGTAATAATGCACCTTGCCGCTTATCCCGCACTCCCCCATTACCCGGTGTGCGGCGGCTCTTACGTCCATCTTCCCGCAAATCTTTTCCAGAAGCCGCCATTCCCGCAGGAGATCATCCTTGGCAATGGAGCTTTCCGAATCCAGATACAGAGGGTAATTGTACCAGCGGTAAGTGGGAACGTCCTGATAGGTCTTTATGATGTTGAAGATGGGATAGGCGCTGTACCGCACCCATTCCATAGCCTGCCTTAAAGGCTTTTCGCTGTTATCCGGGTTATCCAGATAGCTGGCTACCTTGTTTTTATCGCACTTGAAAGCCCGGGAAGAAATCCCCTTGATGCGGTTATTCTGCATGTAGGGGTTAAAGGTCATAGCCGCTCCCAATCCGGTTCTGGAAAAGGCGGACAACACGCCTTCGGGAGAAATATTCCCGTACCGCTCCATTAACTGGCGATAGTGCTCAGATACGGGCGGTTTCCCCTGTTTCTTTTCTCCCATTCTCTTTCTCCTGTTCTGCTTTAAGCTCACGCTCAAACTCATCTAAAAAGTCGTGGGTGAGCTTTTCTATTTCGCTTTCGTGGCGTTTAGCTTCCTCGTGCGCAATAGTGCCGATGCAGTCTTTGAGCCACTTCCAATCTTCGTCCTTAAAATGCCCTACGGCATCCGCATTGGAGATCAGGATGCAGGGAAGCTCAGGTTCCTTCTCGGTGAAAACCAGCACATACTTTGGCGTGATCCGGTAAAACCGCTGTCTCAGCGCATACCCTATGGATTCCTGCGTCATACGAAGGCCGTACACCTTCTTGGTTTCTGGCTTCTTCACTCTTTTTGCCGTCACCGATTATTTCCTCCGATTCGTCCTATGCATCTTGCTCTGCCGTAAACAGGGCCGTTTATAAGCCCGTTAAGAGCGCCCCCGGTCTGCATTTGCTGCCGTGCCCATTGCTCCCATTGGTTATCTCCCCGGTTCGCATCGGCTCGGCGCTCATCCTCCAACAGTCTGCATACCCGCAGGCCGTATTTGGTGGCAGACCACATATCTCTCTGTATGCTTTTGCTGATTCTGACTTCGTTATAGCCGTATACGCCGTTTTTCTTTTTCAGATTGGCGATCTGGCCGCACAGTTCTCTGGTTTTCAGGTACGGATATGCGATTGCTCCGTCCATTTCGTCCGTTTTGATCCTGTGCTCGGTCTTATATGCTTTGATGCCGTCCTGAATGTTGGAAACCAGCATACGGACGTTTCCGTGCTCCCACTCACGCTCTGCGTATTCCAGCATACCGGAATCCGAATCGTGAGACCCCGTTATACCGCCCGTAGCGACGATGGGGTAAAGCACCGGGATTGCTCCCTTTACTTCCAGTTCCGGGTAATCGTGGTTGATGCAGCACAGCGGAGGCATTCCGTCCTGTAGGTCGCTGTGGAGCATTTCTATAATGGCCGTACCGTATGCCCGGGAGTCGATAGCTATGTAAGCTGGCGAAGAATTACGCATGGTGTACCTTCGCCAGTAGTCCTTAACGATTCTTGCCTGTTCTGCGGCGCTCTTGGGAGGATCCATGTCCTGCACATAGACGATATCCTTCTTGAAAAGGCTGTTGTCCCACACGCCATTCTGTGGCGTACACTTGATAACGCTATAGGCGCACTTGGCATTGTTTGTGCCGTCCCGGTAGGAGTTATCCTGCCCGATAACGTATACGCACTGGGGATCTCCGCAGTGCTGGAACTCCATACAGGAGATTGTCTTGCTCTGCGTAAGGGTCAAATCCCTGATAACGGGGTTTTCGCTGGTGCCCGTCCATATGGACAGCATCTCTCGGAGCCACACGTCCGGGGTAAGAGCGTCTTTAAGTTCCTGTGCCCAGGAGTATTTCCGTATCCCGGATAGGATAGCCACCTCGAAGGGGATGTCTATGGCAAAAGCACTCTTGCCTTCCCGCATCTTCCGGTATGTGTTTACTCGCATATCGAAAGACGGGTTCTGCTGTGTACCGGCGGATGTGACGTAATGGTGCTGGTTCTGCGGAAACGTGCTGTCCTCTTTGGCGTTTATTGTCCGCGTAGCACGGACAGCAGCCAGAACCACCTTTTCAAACTCATCGTGGTCAAAGGCTTTGCCGGATTCCTCCTGTGCCACTTCCTCTGCGGTAACACCGTGGATGGTATCGCCACGGGCTACTGCGACAGAGATCTTTGACCCGAACTTCGTCTTTATCTCGAATCGGTCTGCGGAATCGGAAACGATCTCCCACATGGAGGTAAGTCCCGGGAAGTTCCCGCATATCTCCCTCCAAACCTGAGAGAGAATACCGACCGTCTGCTTGTTTGTGGGGCCTACATACGCCCTCTGTACGCCGGGGAACAGGATTCCCTGCACCGCCGCATTGGTAAGCTCTACATACGACTTCGTAAGTCCTCGGCTGCCGGTGATGAACGTATCGGTGTATCTGCTGGATACACGCATGTTCATGCGCTGAATGGGAGCCAGACGGTACTTCGGATTATCCGCTTCGCAAAGATCGAGGAATTTGTCCGGATACCAGCGCCAGTAGGAGATCAGGAGAGCTGCGCCCTCTTCCCCGTACTGCTCGTAGTCCAGCGCCCTTTCTTTCTCGATCTCTACCCATGCGCGTTTGTTTTTGTCGTATTTTTTACCTAACGGCACAGTTTACTCCCTCGGGGGGACTGTCTCTCCTAAGTCATGCATTGCCCGTTCCTCCCGAAGCGTCATTTTCGGCGCAAGTTCGTTGTAAACATCGGTTACTTGCAGCGACTTCGGCAGGAACGATAGTTCGGATTCCCCTCCATTTTGTCGGATTGTGTTTTCGATTTTCAGCAGGATCGTGTCCAGCACGTCCAGCGAAAGATCGTATTTGCCCTTGTCACCCTTGATGTACCGCACGACTTCCTCTCGGGTGTAGGTCTTAACGCCTTTGCGTTCGAGACGGTCAATCAGAGCATCGGGCCGGAAGGTCTCCATAGGCTTGGAATCCCCTGCCCGCATGGCCTCTGTAGCCATCTCTTTGTTAATCATGTCCTGGTATTTCTTTTCGCCGTCCGTATCGTTCTCCATACGGCATCTGCGCTGTAGCAAACGCCAGCAGGAAATCGTGTGCAGGGAGGCGTCGGTTCTGCTGGGAGCGTTTTTATACTCCTGCGCAATGCTGTCGTAGAACCGGTTCAGAAGCTCCAAATCTCTGTCCGAGATATCGTCCAGATACAGTTCCCATACCTCTCGGCTGTGCGGGTCAAGCCTTCCGGCAAGAGCCGGTTCAGCGCTTTCCTGTACAGTCTCCGGAATCTCCTTCGCCTTTTTCTCCTGTGCGGCGAGACGGCCTTTCAAAGCCTTTCCGGACTTCGCTTTATTCAGTTCTTTTTCGTCTGGAAATCTCATAGCACAAAATTTACGACCGGGGTTCCCCAACACCCGGTTCAACCCGCCCTTACGCCGTCCCGAGGATGGGGAACTTGGCGCACATCCAATTTTTGAGAAGGAGAGAGAACGATCTGTCCGATGAAAAAATCATAAATGCAGGGAAATACCCCGCATGAAAATTGTCTTGTCAGAGGCAGAAGCCCCTGTTCACATTTGTTTTTTCTATGCCATGTATTATAACACAAACCGTGTGCAAAGTATAGGGTGAATTTATAGTTTTATGTGTCTTTGTTGTGAACTTATATGCGATTTTTAACTTATACACCCATTTTACCGGAAAGCGTGTGCAAAGTATAGGGTGAATTTTTGCTTAAATTCTGCCGGGTCTATACAGGCCGAGCATGGTGTCCCGGAAGGTTACGCCGACGGCGATAGCCGCCCAGCAGTCCGCGCTTACTCCGTGGAAAATATCGGGGTTCTTCTTGGTGCCCCTGCCGTTCTGCATATCGTGCTTCGCATAGCGGTCGATCAGCGCCCGGCGGATATTAGCGTCCTTGGCTCTGGGGTTCCCACACAGATCCAGCTTCTCGTCCTTGCGGTACACCAGGTAAGGCCGTGGGAATAAGCCACCCACCGTATAGGGTGCAAGCGCTTCTTGCAGTCTGCCGATGAAAACGCACGTCTCAAAGACCTCAAAGCCTACCGCCATGCCGTAGGAGGCGATCATCTCTATGGCCGTATCCAGTGCGCCTTCTTCCTGCGCCGTCTCTTTCACCTGTGCCATGAAGGTGTCGTTGTCCAGCTTGCCGTATGACAAGACCTCCATGCTCCGGTCGTCCATTCCCGTCCAGCGAAGCAGCGCATAGGCGCTTTTTGCGTTGCCTGGGTCTATTGCGAGGATGGTGAACGATGCTCCGTCCTGAATCCTCTGCTTTGCATTTGCGTTCTGGGCTTCTAAAACCGTGTTCATTCTTGTTTTCGCTCCTTTTTGTTCCCCGTTACTCATGTTTGCGTCTAAAATCGATTTTAGGCGCGTTTCTACGGCTTCTGTCGATATTTGTCGGGAGGGTTTTCATCACCGCTTCCCTCCCGTCATTCCGAACTGCTCCATCATGCGGGCCATTTTGTCCTTCGCCATCCCCAGTCTGCGTCCCTTGGTGGTCACTCGCATGGGAGCACACATCTCCGTAAGGCGGTCGTAGATGCGCTTGTGTACCGTTTCCTCAGTCTCCGTAAAGACCGTAGGGGTCAGGTTGGTGGTTACGATCAGCGGCTTCTTAGCCTTGTACCGCGTGTTTACGATCTCGTAGGCGGATTCCATACCGAACTCTGTATCCCGCTCTATACCCACATCGTCCAGAATCAGCAGGGGTATATCCGCTACGGTGGATAGCACGGCTTCCCGGTTCTCCCCAAAGTCTCGCTGCATACTGGCGGTCAGTTTGGGGATGGTGGTCATTATGACCGGGATGCCCTTATCGATCAGGGCGTTGGCGATACAGGCGGCGTAAAAGGTCTTGCCGCCCCCGACATCCCCCCAGAACAAAATCCCGGCGTTGTTTTTGCGCACCCAGTCCCAATTCTCGACGTACTTTTTGCACAATTCGCTGGTTTTTGCGCTTGCGCCATCGTCGTTGGCGAAGGTGCAGTCCAGGTACTGAGCGTCTGTAAGCCCCCGTTTCCGGTAGGCGGAGATCTTCTGTTCGGTCTCACGCTTTACCCGGGCGGCTTCTTCGGCTTCCTGCTTCTCTCTCTCGCAACGGCACATCCGATGCACCAGCCGGAAGGGAATCAGCCCTTCTACGCCAAACCAGCGCTCGATCTTTTCTCCGCAGACGGGACAGGTTCTCTCAGCAACCATCTGTTCCATGCCGCATCACCACCCGAAGTCCTTTCCGGTCTCGTATTCGCTGGGGTCGATACGGGGCTTGCCCTTTTCGACCGGCCTGTTCAGGTATCCCTCGAACTTTGTGGGTCTGAACAGGGTTTCCGGACGGAAGTATTGCTCCATCTCCGTGTTCTTCCATGCGTCCCACATTTTTTTGACGACGGTCTTACAGTCCTCTACGCTGTACCCTTCTCCCAATCTGGCCAGCACACGATCCCGGTTTGATTTTATGTGCCGGTATTTTTTCCCTGATACGGAGTTCATGTAGTCTATTACCGTATCTGCATCCGTGTAATTCACACTTGGTTTCTCACTCGGAGTAGGAGTAAGTGTTACTTGGTTATCTCTAACAAGACTGTTACCCGGTATTGTTACTTGAGTGTCTATATCGTTACTAACTTGTGAAGGATTTAGAGATAAGTCTTTCTCGTTGTTAGAAGATATATGGGTCAAGTTACTTGTAACTTGACTAATAATATTATTGTTTATATTTGGTATCGGTCCTGCATTTCCGCAAAATCCATTTGACGTAGACGTAAAATGCATTTCGCAATAATGTAAAATGCATTTTCCCTTTTCAGACAATGCATACCACAATGTTCTGTCCATCGGGTTTTTGTTGTAATTACCCGTAAGCACAAGACCTTCGTCTATGAGTTTCTGGAACGCAATCCCTATCTGTCGCTCCGTCAAGTAAGGGAAAAGCTCCGCAAGGGCACGTTTTGAGTTGTAAGTCCAGAAGTAGCCGTCATGGAAATTTGTTTCATTGGCTTCGTTCCGCCTTATCCAGTAACCCAGATTCTCCAAGATGATTGCCGCTGCAATTCCATACTTTTGGGCAATCTCAATATCAAAAACGTGCTTCATGCTTACCCTCCAAATTTGCTTAGTTCTCTTTGTTTTTCCATGTACTCCCGAAGATCCTGTGCGCCGGGTATTTCACCCTTCCGCACTATCTGGTCGAACATCTGGGAGTTAGATCGCTCAATTACTGCGTTCTTCCGGGCACAGAACTGCCTTCCGTCCGCTGAGTAGGGCGGGATAATCATGTCCGCTTCGATGATGAAGAACGTCTGCTTCTTGTACTGCGAGTAGAGTTTATCGTACACCAATGAGCCGTAAACGCAAACCGGATCTCCCTTCATGAGGTACTGAATCCCCTCTGCGTATACGTCACGCACCTGCACCCGCATATTTTCGGTTCGAGACACCCCGGAGAAGTTAATCCACATCCGGACTACAAAAACTTTCTCCCGGCGCTTTGCTTCCCAGCCTTCTGTCTTGATGTAGCCCTTTTGGGGGTCGGACATAAGAGTGCCCCACCCCCAGCAGGGAAGCTGGAATTGCTTCGGTCTCATTTGCGCATAACTATTCACTTCTCCCGGTGTGGCGAATACGAAGTTATTCCGTTTATGCGAATAGACAAACAGGGGCATCAAATCCCCTCCATTATCTTTTTTGCCCAGCAGTATTCCGTCTCGATGATGCATCCGGCAGCGGCAAAATCGGCCATGGATTTTACGGCATCGGCGGTGGCAATATCCTTGGCTATTTCTTCCGTCTCGGCCTTTATATCGAAGTCCTTGACCTGTACGCTGACACAGGTGCCGTCGGTCTCCTTAACCGTAACTACGACGGATACCTTGTACCAGTTCTTGACAACGTTGAACCGGACAGAGTCAGCAGAACGGGTGTCTGCGTCAATGCAGAATTTCTCCGTTCTTCCGGAATAATCAGCGGAAACCTTCATGGATTCAAGAGGGTTCTGGATGCGGTTTTCGAGGATATCCAGCACGTCCATCTTGTCCGTCCAGTTGGCCTTGCGAAGCTTGTTAATGATGCTCAAAACATACTCCTGCGGAATGTAAATGTTGGATTCAATCTTTCTTTCCATTGCTCTTTGTTCCCTTTCTGCGAAGTGCGATATAGTGGTCAAAACCTACCCAAAGGTAGAACCTGAACGTCCTCTGAAAGTGCTCGTCCAGATAATAAGAGGGGCGATAGAAGAAGTAAAAACGGCGTCTGTTTGAGTGCCGTTTGCCCCAGCAGAAGCGGCCTATACAATGCATAGAAGTCCTCCGTATACATGAATTATTATCCAAATAATCAGTCGTTTGTTTTCCAACCGATGATGCCGCACAGCTTCACGTCCAGACGGATCCCGTCGGTATGATACTTCGCATCGAAAGTGGTCTGGCCTATGGAATGTGCTTCCCGATGATGTTCCCGGCACAGCGGCTCTACAAGCTGCCCCAAGTGTGCTATTTGCCCTCTATTTCGCCCCATGCCCACCGTCTCTACTTCGTGTATGTCTGCGGGCTTTCCACAGATACAGCACCGTTTATTTGCCACACAGGCGTACATGTACCGGGTTATATCGCCGGCACGATTCAAAAGGCTTTCGGAGCATGGAATCGCATTCTCCACACAGAGGTTTACGAGCCAGTCTATAAAGTCCGATGCGGTGGATTGATCTATTGTGTTTTCCGATCTGGCAGACAGGGAGAAGAAGTCTATTCCGGTTAATCGGCAATAGTTATTGGTGAGGATAAAACGGACTTCCTCGCTGTCTGCGGTATCGATCAGATAGTTGAGTTCCAGGGCGTTCAGGGTTTCCGCTATGACGTGCCGTTTCTCCGCATAGCCGGAAATGAAGGCGGTAATATCGTGTACAAGGGCATGGATACAGCGCCGCTGCGCCGGGGTAATTTCCCGTGCGTCCTTCAAGATCACTTCGACCTCCGAGCTTTTATCCAGGACGTCGCTGATATCTCCGAGTATGGGGCACGAGATATAGAGCACCCCCGCACGTTCGTCAAAAGCGTTTATGGTTCCTTTCATACGGGGATGCTCCTTTACCGTTGTTGTTCTTTACGCGAGAGGATCCGCTTCCATAGGCTGGTCGATGGTAACGGCGGGTTCTTCGGGGGCTTCGACGGCCTCTGTTACGATTTCGCCGCCTTTAACAACGCCGATAGATTCATCCGTTTCGAACGCACGAATGAGTTCTGTGGACATGATGCCCCATTTGGAAATGATCTGTCTGAGAAGGGTCTTACATCCCATGTCGTCAAACGCGGTGTACCAAAATGAAGAATATTTCCACATTTCCGACTGCGGGATTTCTCCCCTTTGCAGCTTTTCATACGCTTCCTTACTGAAAGCCTTTGAATACTTGTCCGCATGGGCAAGCATTTTCTGGTAAGACCAGTACATGGCCTTCCTAAACCCGTTAAGATATTCGAAGAAGCAGTAGTAGCCTATCGTCTTTGCTTTTTCTCTGGCTTCTTCATCCTCTATGAGGTTTACTTCGATTTCTTCTGAAAGCGGGTCGAAGCTTACGAGTTCTCCTTCTTTGATGGGTAGAACGTTAATTTTCTTGTAATATCCGCTTCGGATAGCAAGTTGAACATATCCTTTATACCCCATTTGGAAGGTAGCCACCTTGCATCCGCGCTTTTTATCGTCATACGGAACCATGTAGAACATTCCGAGCTGGGGAGAAGGAGAAAGGTTGAGAGCTTCACCCAGCAAACCAGCAGACAAGATGGTGGATGCCTCGCACTCTTGCAGTTTAGGATTTACGGAAACCGCCGAAGTGATGGAAGCTATGAATCTGGCCGAACGCTTGGGATCTCCGATTGTCTGGTTGATGAGGTTCTTGTAGCCTTCGCTTTGAATAGCTACGCTAAATTTGGGTCTCTGGTTCTTGGTAAGAGAATTGTTAGTTGCCATTGCTTATGGCTCCTTTCTGTATAATTTAAGCCGTTTGGTAAGGGAAACAATCTGCTCTTGCAGCTGCTCAATCGTGGCCTGCTGTTTAAGGCATAGATCGTCCAGCTCTTTCAGGGTCTTGTCCTGATACTCGATAAGTGCTGCGGAAATCTCGCATGCATTGAGAATATCCGTTATGCTGGTGGATTCCCGCAGCGTTTGAAGTAGAGTGAATTTGTTCATGTTATTTACTGATGGACTACCATCGTCCCTCCCTGATTACAGGCGGGAGATCCGCCGTTAAGATCAAGCGTTCGGGCTACGTCTGCCTTGTAGATACCGCTGTGCGGGTTGTCTGACATCATGGCTCCGCTGTAATACCCGGAGATGCAGTATGGCTCTGCCGTATCAGTGCATCCCGCAGGGCTGCCGGGAGTTCCTTCCCCCGCCTCTGTGCTCGGGTCAAAATCCCCTGACACGCTTTTGCGCTCAAATAGTATTTCGTGGGCGGTGCCGCCTCCAAAATCTGCGACAAGCGAGATCCTGCGGCGACGCTGGGGGACTCCCCAAAATTGCGCGTCATGCACTCGCCAAGCCACTGACCATCTTCCATCCACGTCCCTGTAGCCCCCCCAGTTCGGCCATCCTTTTTCAGGCACATCAATGCTGGGGGCTTCCGGGTCAGCGATGCGTATTGTTTCCTCCAATACTGCCGCAAAGTCTCTGCCTCCGTTGCAGGACAGTGCTCCGGGGACGTTCTCCCACACCATGTACCTTGGCCAAACAGGCTCATCTGCTCCGCTTTGCTCACTGCTTTCTCGCATCTCCTTTACTACTCTGACTTGTTCCATAAACAGGCCGGACCGTTTCCCCTCCAGGCCTTTTCGCTTACCGGCCACGGATAGATCCTGACATGGTGATCCTCCCACAACGGCGTGTACAGGCTGCAATTTTACACCGTTTAACTTTGTGATATCTCCCAGGTGCTCCATGCCGGGGAATCGTGTTTTTGTTACGGCGATCGGAAATTCCTCTATCTCGGACGCCCACAGTGCTGTCCCCGCTCCATGCACATCTTCCCAGCACTTCGGAAAGCCGCCTATGCCGTCAAAAAGTGAGCCGAGAGTGGCCTTTTCCGGGAGGTATCCAGCCATGCGCTGGAACATCCACCGCCAGAACGGGAGGGCAATGCTGTTTCCCAATGCCTTGTACTTGGGGCTGTCGGCATCCTTGTGCTTTTTGCCCTTGGTGTCTACCCAGTCTCCGATATCTACCCAGCCGTCCGGGAATCCCTGCAATCTGGTGCATTCCAATGGGGTAAGTCGGCGGACTGCGAAAACGGGACGGGTTACGGTATCCGGAATAAACACAGCTTGCGCATCATGCATAGTGTTGAGCGTCTGAGATACTTCTTCTGCCGGAAATGATGCCTCATTTGCCTGTCCGTTGCCGATGCCGTAGCAAAGAGGGATCTGATTCCCTCCGGTGCCCATTCTGGCTTGCAGACTGGGGCTTATTTCCCCGCACTCGCGGATCACATCACAGGCATGAGTCATGTCCAAACATACAGGTGTCTGGTCATTGTTGGTTCCCAACGTTCCGCTCCTTTCCTCCTGTATGAGGGGGTCTTTGCCCCCCCTGGTTTACCGCATCGAATGCGAATCAAGCATGATCTCATCTAACGCTCCCGTACCGGATGCCGTTCCGTACAAGGAAGTCCCGCAGGGCTGCTTTCTGTGCATCGTTTACCCACACACGGAAATCAATCTGCTGCAAGGGCTTGGGCGTTTCCAGCACGGATTCTTCGAAATCAACTTCGTCCACAACGGGGTCAAGTTCCTCAACTTCCTCCACGTCAGGGTTTGGTTGTTCCGCAGGAGTCTGTGCCTTGGCCTGTTCCGCTTGACGGATGCGCTCTGCGGCTTCCTCTGCCCGTTTTCTGGCCGTTTCCAGCGTAGTGTTATGCCGGATAACATCGGCAATGGAAAGGGTCAAATAGTACCGTTGTACAAGCTCTATAGAGAAGGGAGAATCCATCTTGCGGATAGTTTCCAGATCGTCCCGGATACCGTTCAGACGGTCGCTGATGTCCGTTTCTACCTGCGCCATCTTGTAGGTACGATTAAGCCACTTCGGATTCCAGAGCTTATCCAGAGAGATGTGTTCGGCCAGTTCACCGGCGGTAATGGCGTAGAACTTCTCGATCTGCGACTGCTTTTCCTTGATCTCCGCGTCCTCAAAAGCCTTGACCTGCGTGTTGATATTATCGATGCCCAGATGGATGATGCCCGTGATCTCCTTCATACGGGCTTCAAACTCCTTGTAGGGCTTCTCGCATTCCTTCTTAATGGACTTGCGCTGATCTTCCAGCGTGGATTCCAGCTTACGGAGGTTGGCGAGATCCTTTTTTGCGGCAGTAACACCGTCTGCGGTGACGAGGACGGACTGATAAGGCTCCATTCTCTCGGCAATTTCTGCCTTCAACTGCTCCCAATTCCAGGAAATAGGCGTAGACTTAATAGGGGACACGATCATTTCAAGTGCCATAGCGTTTGATTCTCCTTATTTGATTTTCAATTTGTTCGGAAAGTGATGAAATGAGTAATATAGGGTAACAAGTGATACAGTTAGATTTCGGGCAGGATCAGGGGTGGGCGTTTGTCGGCTTCCACATATCCCCAGAACTTGGTTTCCTCTTTCAGGAGCCATTCCATGCCGTCGGCAACGTTCTGGTCGGTACGGTCTATCCGGTATTCTCGGACTACCCATTCATTCTGCCCCATAAGGAGCGCATACAGTATAACAAAATCCCATCCTGTGGCAAGGAGCTGGTGTACGGTCTGGCAGAAGTATCCCTGCGGGTAGCCGTCCTTCCATTCATCCCATTGTGCCCTTGTAGTCAGTGTAGCGGTTTTGATTTCCAGTATGCCGTGGTTGGCTCCGTAATGAGTCGGGGAATCGGTGTAAAGCTCTCCGTCCAGCGTGGCTCTCAGCCATGGCCGCTCCGAAAGATAGAGGATATCGAACTGGTTGTAGGAAAGCTGGTATTCCGGGTGCTTGACCTTGAACATTTCCCGCATAACCGGCTCCATTTTGTTGCCGAACTCGATGAACCTATTGTTGACGCGCTTGGATTTCTTGTGTCCAGCCATGATCTCCCAAAGCTCCTGATTGGTTTGCCACTTTGAGATTCCTACGGCTGCGGCTGCGCTGGATGCTCCGATTCCGGTAGTCCTCCCGGCCAGCCAGTCCTCTCTGTTTGTGAAGTGCAGTCTTTCAAGGGGCATGTCCGCATATCACCTCCTTAATTTCAGTCCCATTCAGACACACATTTGACGGTTATGCATTCGTCACAGCCTACTACATCCCCGAAGTCGTTTTCGTACAGGCGCTCCGGGAGATTATTGCCGCAGACCGGACAGCACACACGTTTCTTCTTACTGTCTCTCCATTCCTCCGGGGTCATTCCAGTACGCTCCATAAAGGCGATATCGGGATGATCGGGGAACATAGGATCATTTGCTTTGTAACTCATGCCGCACAACTCCTGTAGCCACGCATGAAGTAGTAGAGGTAATTCAATGCTTCCTGATCCTTCATTCCGACCCAGGTATGGGACATTTTCAGCTTCTTCCCGATCTCCCGCACAGGGATATTCAGGCAGTAGTGCATGTAGACGATCTTCTTGCAATCTTCGGTCAGATGTTTAAGGGAGTTTTCCAGATCGACCCGCAGGTCGGAATAGTCCTCGAAGGGAGCGTCAGATGCGAGGGTATCCATAATAGTTTTCACGCCTTCCGGATCATTGCAGATAGGAGCATCCAGATAAGAAACGCCGACGTAGGAGGAAATGAGCAGATAGTAATCGTACTCGGACATCCCCATCTCACGAGCCACGGTCTCGTTAGCGGTTTTGGCATCGTCCTCTTTCAGCAGTGTGGCGAACCGTTTGATTGCCTTACGGGCTTTGGCTCTGTCGTGCTCCGGAATATGCAACTGAGCACAATTACGCTCGTAAACGGTGAACTCGCCCTTGATCTTGTAATAAGCGAACGTGGAGAACTTAACGGAAGAATCCAGGTTGAACTGGTCTACCGCCTTGCAAAGCCCTATGCACCCGGTCTGGATGCAATCTTCCCAATCGGGAGTGCAGCTGCCGTAGTGGTCGCTTATATACTTGGCTACGAGGCGCATATTCCCTTCGATGCACTTTTCTCTGGCCTGATCGTCCCCGGCGTGTGCGAGGCGGATAAGGCGCATGGATTCTTCGTTGGAGATAGAAGGATACTCTTTCAGGTCTATAAAGAACCTGTTTTCCATTTCGCTGTACTTACTCTTGCACATATTGTCTGCTTTCCTCCGTAGCCAGAAATTTATTGACGAAATAAAGCTGTCCCTTCCCGGTAATGACGGGTGTCTTATTGATGATCGTGCCGGAAGGAGTGGAAACGGTTCTTTCCTTGATCTCCATCAGCCCCAGCTCCATGCTGTACTGGGTAGGCATGTTCTTGGACTGCCCATCCTTCATGAGGTAGCCGCTACTTCTTAACCAATCGAACATCCGGGTTCGGCCAATGTTCACGCCGTTCTGACGGATGATCTTTGCCAGATCGCCTACGAGGATGGTGCTTTCGGAAGTACCGACCGAATCAGCGAACAGGACTTTGGGGGCGTTCTCCTTCTCCCTTGCTTCCAACGCTTTGCGCTTTTCCGTTTCCTCTTTCAGGGCAGTAGCCAGCTTAATGAGGTAGTCGGGGTTGAGCAGCGCGGCTTCCAGAGTGTCGGGAGTAAGGTAGGCACCGTGTTTACGGATTGTGGGAATCACCTCCGACGTAACCCAACGCTTAAATGCCTTTGCAGAGGGAAGCTTGCTGGAAAGGACAAGACTGTATAGGCCGGATTCGTTGATGAAGATGGCATCTTGCGTTCTCCCCAGACTGTCGGTGAGTCCCTGTTTCAGGGAGTCATCTTCCTCAACGTGCGTTGCGATTGCATTCAACGGCTTCATGTATCCGAGCGCCAATGCTACATCTTTCCCTACGAACCACGGTTCTCCATCGATTACAGTAGTACGGATTTCTCCAAATTTCTCGTTCGTGTAAAGCTGAATATCTGCCATAGATGCGCGTCCTTTCTTATAGATGTGGTTTTTATTTTCTAACTGTCCCGTGACAGTAGATGCGTCTGTCATAAAGGTGGGTTACGTCTTTTCCCCCATTCGTGTGGGAACAATATCAGCGTAAAGTGTGAGGGTTACTGCTTCTTCCTCTCTTGAAGCTCCCATTCCAGTAACGTTTGAATAATGAGCGCATTTGCGGATACGCCTAACCGCTTTGCGGTAATCTTTATTTCATCGATAAGCTTCTCCGGTATCCGCAGGGTAAGCCTTATTCTTTCGTCTTGCACCATTTTGACACCACTCCTTTCACCATCATTATATCGTGTTGTATCTTTGGTGTCAATATGGTGTCTTTACAAATCGCAAATTATTTTGCATAATGGTGTCAAAATGATGCAGGAGGTAATCATGTCCAAATCTGATCCGTACACCCCGGAGGGTTACACGAGATTCACAATGCGGCTGAACACGGAATTGTTTGATAAGATCAAGGCCGCTGCTGCTGCCGAGAAACGATCTGCCGCTAAGCAGATTGAATTTATTCTTGAACAGTGGGTTTCTCAAAACGGTCGAAAAGAATAAACCGAATCATATCGCTAAGGGTATATCCTCTCTCCTGCGCCTCCTGTTGAAGATTCTCTTTCAGATCTTCCGGGAGGCGTATTGTCATTGGTATATTTTCTTTCATGTATTTTCCTCCTGTTCCCCGCCGATCGTAAGGGTGTCCCGTTTTAGCGTACCCTTTGCATGACGAGCAACTGCTTCGTCGTGCTCTGGCGTTCTAATGGCGCACCGCACTGGCTACTATATTTTCTATTTCCCTTCTCCCCACCGCTGTGATAAGATTGTGGAGAGAAGGGAGGTGATTACGATGAGTGGCGTTGACAACAAAATGGCGTTCGAAGCTGCCAAAGAAATTACTGTGGCTTATGCCCAGCATTTCACGGATGGGAAAGGTTCCTACAATGCGAAGAATTGTGCAGAGTTTTTCAATACATTGTATGAAGCAATTAAGCCATCCGCAGAAGATGCAACTAAATGTCCCGTAAAATAATTTTCAGCAGGATTTCCGCCACTCCCGGAAGTGAACCAAACGCTTCCGGGGGAACGGAATACATTCGTTCCGGATCCGCTACTGCTTCAACATACTTCGTGAGTACGGTTTGCAGTCGGTCGAGGTTCTTGCACTGTTCTTGTCTGTAGAGTTCGTAGGTTTCGTCTGGCATGGGCGTAGTTCCTTTCTTTATTTACTTTTCGAGGTAGGTGTGCTATTCTGAGTTGATACAGTAGAAAAGAGTTTTCTTGGGTCTGTATAGTCGTAAAGTTCTAACAGCTTTATGAGAACATCGTAGGACGGTTTGCGCTCCCCCTTTTCCATGAGGCGAACCGCTTCTGCGGATACTCCAATCAAAGAAGATACATAGGCTCTGCTCCATCCACGAGTTCTTCTTTCTTCTTCTATTGCAAGGATCACTGGTTACTCCTTTCTCCTTGCGTGTTCCAACTTTCAGTTGGAATAGTTACATAATAGCAACTTTTAGTTGGAAAGTCAAGGTGTGTTTTATGTCTTACAGAGAAATTTTTTCAGAGAGATTTTCCAGTCTACGCATAAAGAGCGGAATCAGCAGAAGCCAAATGGGAAAAATACTCGGCGTCTCAAACGAAGCAATAAGGCTTATGGAAATAGGAATGAGAGCACCCGGCTTCGAAATGTTTCTGGCGATTGCGGACTACTTCAACGTTTCGTTGGACTACTTAACGGGCAGGGATTCCAAAGAAGAATAAAATGTTAAAAGACAGATTAAGGTGTACCCGGATGTTCCGGAACTACACGCTTAAAGACGTGAGCGATAAAACTGGAATCACGGTGCGAACTTACCAGCGGTATGAGGGCGGACAGTGTGAACCTCCGCTTGAAAACTTGGTGCTGCTGGCGGATTTATTTGAAGTGCCTACTGATTTTTTGCTTGGCCGTGACTTCTATCTTCGTTCTCTCGGAGTATCCGTTGATGTACCCCTAACAAATCCTCCAAGGCGTCCCAATGGGGAAAGGAACCGTTAGAAGTCCCAGCTTCCAAGCGTTGATACTGTCGGATTCCGATTCCAAGATACTCCGCCATTTCTTCCTGCGTAAGCCCGTGTTCTTCCCGGGCTTTTTTCAGTTTGCTCCGCATGACCGGCCTCCTTATGCATCCTCAAAAAACTTGGTAACGGGAACCCGCATCTTCTTTGCAATGCTGTCCAGCTCCCCTAATGTTATGTCCGCAGGATTCTTTCGCCTGCGTTCCAGTGTTCTGCCGGAAAACCGTGCCCAAAGAGAAAGCTCGGCGTCGCTTACCCCTCGAATCTTGGCGTTGTACTCTACGGACGCAAGCACCCGTTCCGGTGCGGTAGTCTTGCTGGCCATCCCTTTCCCCTCCTATCCGGCTGTGCGGGCTTTTCTCTCCGCAGCATCCTTTTTAAGCTGCTTGTCTGCAATGTGCAGAGTGTTCTCAATGTTCTTGAGCTTCCGGCGCATAAGCGTCTTTTCCGCATCCTCCTGCATGGGTTCGGACTGATCGAAGATAGAGTCGGAGATATTGCCCAGAGTGACTGCATAGCCCTTTACAAGCGTTACAAGAGCTTTCATATTCCGGGCATGTTCCGAGCAGGAGCCTTTGTCGTCAAAGGTTACGATGTTTCCGTTCTTAATGATGATCTTCACTGGTTTTTACCTCCCTTAAAAATTGCTTTTCCGTTGATTCTGAAATCCTCAATAATGTTTCTGTAAATCTTGGAGAAATGCGCCTTGCCCTGCGGGGTAATCATCGTGCGCTTTCCTACATGGCCTGTAGATGCCTGGAAGTCCTTGAGGACGAAGTACCCGGCGTTCTTATTGGCGTTGGGTCTGAACTCTCTTGTGCGGCCTGTAGTGCGGTAGATAAATTCGCTGTCCAGCAGAAGATTGATAAAAGCGCGTTCCGGAAGTCCTATCTGCTTTGCGGTGTCCCGGAAGTTACTGAGGGAAGCATCCGCCTGAATGAAGCTGTCGTAGTAATCGGCCTTGGGGAGCATCTGCTCGTTCTCATATTGGAGCGCCGCCGTTTTCTTACGTTCTTCCTTTAAGGCGGTAAGGAGCTGGATGCCGAACTCCGGGGAAGCGATCATCTGATCTACTACGTTGGGAGTGATGTATGCGCCGTGCTTGCGGATCGTGGGTAACACTTCATCAAACACCCAATGTTCAAACTTCTCGGCAGTGGGGAGTTTACTGTGAATAATCAGTCTGTAAACATCACTCTCCGGTATATAGGAAAGGGACTGAATACCGCCGCTTGTAAGGGTGTCACGTTTCGTTACACCCTTACAATGGTCAATAAGAGCCTTACGGGAATTGGTATATCCCAGCGCCCTTGCAACATCGGATCCGCAGAACAACGGCTTCCCGTTTTCCTCGATTGTTCGTACTTCGCCAAACTGTTCATTACGGAATACTTGCATCTCTTCCATGGTATATTTCCTTTCTTCGTCATGTTCCGGTGTTCTAATGGCGCACCGCTTACTCACATTATAGTGTTCTATTTGAACACTGTCAATATGTTTGGTGTTCTTTTAGGACACTTTTTTAATAGGTTCGCATGGTGTACAATTAGTACACTATTTAAGGGGGTGCATTAAAATGGATTTCGGTAAACGGCTTAACCAAACAAGGAAAGATAAAGGAAAAACCGCTCAGGACATGGCTAACATGCTCGGCATAGGTATTAGGTCTTATCGTGCCTACGAAAGCAATACCAGAGAACCATATTTTGAAACGTTGGTGAAAATTGCTGATTACCTTGATGTGACTACTGATTATCTTCTGTGTCGGGATAATTTTCCCGCAAAAGACGCTGATGCGCATTAAGTAAATCTTCCAGCTTATCCCATATCCAGATCGCGCCCAGTTTGTCTCCCGTTTCAATCGCCTTGTAGTATCGAAGGTTGATACCGATATGGTCTGCTACTTCCTGCTGGGTAAGTCCCTTGGTTTTCCTTTTGTATTGCAAATTTAATCTCATGAGTTGTCTCCTATCAAAAGTTCGTGCTTCCGGATGGAGGGGATTACCTCGTCAAATACCCAACGCTCGAATTTTTCTGCGGACGGGAGTTTGGAACGGACGATCAGGCGGTACACATCTCCTTCGTGGATGAAGGACATCTCTGTGGTTTGCTCCGTTGTTGCGCCGTGCTGATTTGTGGTCTTGGAGACCCCGTCGCGTTTCACGACACCCCTGCAATGACGAATTATAGCGTCGCGCGGATTTGAATACCCGAGTGCCCTCGCAACATCTGTTCCGCAGAAAAGAATCTGCCCGTTTTCCTCAATCGTTCGCACAGAGCCGAAGTCGTTGTTCTTGAAAATTTGAATGTCTGCCATGTAGAAGGTTCCTTTCTTCTGAAAATAATTGCCGTCCCCGTAGTAGGTGGTAACACTATGTTAGCACCATGAGAGTAGATAATCAAATGAACAGTGTGTTAACATGGTGGTAGGAGGTGCTAACACATGGCTACATCGAAAATACAGACGGGATTAAGGCTTGGGGAAAAGAATTACGAGAAGCTTCGTATTATTGCGGAAAAGGAGAACAGATCGTTTAATAATCTGGTTGAGTACATTCTGCAAAGATTCCTCGATAACTACGAAAGTGAGAACGGAGAAGTCGTTATCTCTGAGAAATAGTGCATCCGTTTCTTACCGCAAGCCCTAAGTCGATAAGTGCAAGAATCATTGAGTTTAGCGAAATTCCTGCTGCGGAGGCGAGTTTCGCTATTTCTTTATACCTTTCCTCCGGGATACGAAGCCCGGTCTGGATTTTGTCCGTCATAGTTGTTCCTTTCCGAATGAAAATGCTGTCCCTAAAAATGTTTCTCTATGCCATAACACTCCACGTCAGGGTTACAATTTAATCAAATCTTTTTTGCAAGAGATTCTATCAGCATAATAACCAGCGCCTGTTCTCTTGCCGGAAGGGAAGAATACAGGGTTACGGCCTCCTGCTCCGCTCTGTTTTGTTCCATGAAGCGTCCAACGCCATCTAACTGCTCATCAGACAATCCATTCATTTTTGGAAGGAGAGAAATGATCTTATCGGAGTACATCTTCGTATCCGGATCTTTTCCGGTAACAAGATATTCTACGGAAACTCCGAACACTTTAGCCGCCGTTACCAGTTTATCTCCCGTAGGAGAATTGTTAGCCCATCTGGTGAAAGTGTTTTTGCCGAAGCCGCACATTCTTTCTGCGGCAGACAAGGACATGCCTCTTTCTGCACACAAACCTTCGATACGCTTTTTCAATCCGGTATTTCCTGCCTGCATATAAATCCTCCAAATAAAGTATTGCAAAATATCCTGCCACATGATAATATGTGTTTGAAAAACGGTCAAATACTATCCTGTAGCGGTGTCCTGTGATTAGAACTATACACTACTACAGGATAATAGTCAAGGTGTTTTTTTACTAATATTATCCCATAGGATGTTAAAAAACCATGAACACGATATTGGACAGGGTAAAAGAAGAATGCAAAAAGAAGGGGGTCTCTGTACGGAAGATGGCTTCCGACTTGGGCATGTCCTATAATTCCCTTTACAAATGGAAAGAATCTGTTCCGGATTCTTCCTCCGTATTGAAGGTTGCAAATTATCTCGGCTGTTCTTCCGACTATCTGCTAACAGGAAAAGACGGAGACGTGAAAAAATATTCGGACGATGTTCTAAAGATTCTACCTCTGCTGGAAAAGATGAACGAAACCGAGTTGTCTACGGTTTTGTCTATGGCGGAACTTCTGGCTGGAAAAAAAGAAGATAAAAAGTAAGCCCCTGCCTACTCGGTGGGGCTTACTTACTTATATGGAGGGAAGCACTATGGAGGAATCAATTTTGAGAGAGGGTTAAGGGATGGTTAGATATACTCTTCCATCCCCAGAGCGTTGAGAATTTCTTCGCGTGTACCGTTTACGACTATTGGAAAAATCTCGGCTCTTTCCGGAACTGACATATGAACGTACTTTGCAAGGAAAACGGAAAAGCACTCCCTCTGCTCTGCCGTCATGTGCGCGATTAAATCCAGGATACCGCCGATTGCTTCTGCCGTTTGATCCATTTATTCAATCCCTTTCTTTGGGTAATGTCCGTGCCGTTCGTTGCATACGAACAAAAGTACGTATTAGTATTTTAGCACAATCTGAGAAAGATGCAATAGTTTTTTGCCGATCAGATTTGTATATTAAAACCTTAGCATGAAGTGTAGCGCAAAGTAAAGGGTGTTTTTTCAAGTGCTATATAACGGCAGGAAGCGCAGGGTAAGCAGCTACGCTTCCCACCTCCACCCGGTAGGGGGGTGTGTGGTCTCACCGGGCTTGTCTGCATTCTTGCACACTGGCCCAAGAAGTACAATACGCAGTAGTGCGAATTTTGCTTCATCTTCGCAAATATGCAGATCAAAAAGGAGGTCAGACGTGAATCAGGACAAAATCAGAGAAGAATGCCGACGCACAAAGAAGGTGCTTGGGCTATCAAACAAAGAAGTTGCCGACGCAACGAACGTTCCAAAGGGCACTGTGGACAGGTTCTTCGGTGCTACAGACTGCAACTTCACTTCTGCCACAGTAGAACCTATCGAAGAATATTTGAAGGGGAAAATGCAGACAGAGCAAGCGGAAGGTGCGGAAGATGCTTCCTCCATGCAGGAGATGTACGAAAGGATTCTGGGAGAGAAAGAAGATCATAATAAGTCCCTTGCAGATCGTCTGGGAGTATCCGATCAGCATCTTGACGTTGCCCTATCCCAACTGGAAGCGGCGCAGGCGCAATTAAGCGAGACAAGGGAAAAGCTGGAAAAGATCGAGCGGGAGAACCGCATAAAGGACAAGATGATAATCGGGCTTCTCCTTCTTGCCTTGATCGTTTTAATTATTGACTTTGCAAACCCGAACGAAGGGTGGTTGCATCTATTCTGGTAAAGGAGGAAAATTATGGCTAAAGAGAAGAAAGGAAAGATACCGTCTATAATAGAACTGCCGTCCGGGTCTTACCGAATGCAAGCGTGGGACAATGTGGCTAAGAGGAAAGTTTCGTTTGTCGCCGACGATTGTGAGACCGTTATGCGTGAATACCTCGAATGGCGGATGGCACAAAGCAGAAAGATTGATGCGGGAATAACCGTAGGGGAAGCGGTAGACCGTTATATCAACGCAAAAAGAGGAACATTGGCTCCATCTACCATAGAAGGATACGAAAACAAGCGAAGAAACTCCTTTAAGAGTCTTATGGATTTACCATGCAAAAAACTGACGCCGGAGATAGTGCAGGCAGCTATAAGCGCCGAGAAAACAAGGATATCGTACAAATCGAAGGCTGCCATGTCCAGCAAAACAGTTAAGAACGCCTATGCGCTCATAGAATCCGCATTGAAGATGCAGAATATAACTCTGCCGGACGTGACGCTTCCGGAGGAAACGAAGCGGATTGTGGAATTGCCGGAAGCATCGGAAGTCCTGGCTGCCATCGTAGGAACAAAGTCAGAACTTCCTGCCCTGCTTGCGATGTGGTTATCTCTTTCCATGTCAGAGGTAAGAGGAATACAGGTGGATGCAATAAAGGATGGATACCTAACCATAAAAGAGAGCAGAATCCGGGTAGGCGGCGTAGATATGAAAAAGAATTGCTGCAAAGAGTTTGAGCGGACGAGAAAGCTGCAAATACCAGACAGAATCATGCGCCTTATAGAAGAAACCGAGGCATGGAAAAACCAGTCTGGGTACATCGTCCCCGAAAGCGGCAAGGTCATATGGCAGAACTTCACAAATGCGTTAAAGAAGGCCGGAGTGCAGCATATGCGTTTTCATGATCTTCGTCATATGAACGCATCCATAATGACTTACCTGAATATACCGGAACGTTATGCAATGGAAAGAGGCGGTTGGAAAAGGCCCGACACGCTCCGGAAAGTGTACCAGCATACATTTTCAAAAGAACGTGTGCAGGTAGACAACAGTGTGGACGAATTTATGAACGGGCTGTTTGACGATCTTGAGAAGAACAAATAAATTTCTCGTTTGAGGAAACTTTCATGGGAAATTTCATGGGAAATTTCATGGGAAAAAACATTTCCAAGTATGTCGTAAATCGGTACTGAAATGGCAAAAATACGACAAAATTGTCAAAATGAACCAGAAAATAAGCCCGAAAACGTCTATAAAAACAAGAAAAAGTGCCCGCAAACAGGCACTTTTCCTATTTTGGTGGAGGTGAGGGGAGTCGAACCCATCACCAATTACCTAAATATCTGTGTTTTTAGGCATCGTGGGAAAAATCGTGGGAAAAATTGTGGGAAATAAAACCGGTCTATTAGAACGGTATATCTCCGCTCTCAATGTCCTCAAAGCCACACATATCGGACTGCCCCACTCTGCCGCCTGAGCCAATCCCGCCTTCTTCAACGCCTCTGGCAATAGATATTTCGTCAACATTCATGTTGTAGCCGACCCTCGTCTGTCCGTCCTTTTCGTATGTATAAATGTTGGGAGAGCCACACATGCTGACATGCATACCCTTCTCTGCGTATGCAACAACATACTCGGCCAGTCTGCCGAACGCGCAGCAGTTAATGAATGCGGATTTCCGCTTTCCGTCCGCCGTAAGGCTTTTTTTTCCGGTATAGGGAAGCTTTGCATGGACAGTGAATTTAACCCCGACAAAATCTCCGTTTGTTTCCATTGTCTCGGGCGTATTGAAGATGTAACCGTCACAAAATAATTTGAACATATATGTTTCCTTTCCAGGCGGTGCTACCGCCATGCCTTAATTTGCTGTTTTCTGTTTTCTTACTTCCGACAGGAAGCTGTTGAGGATCCGATCAAGCTCTGCGTCCTTCTGGCGCTTACGCTCGGCGGATGCTTCTCTGCGGCGCTGTTTCGTGCGCTCTCGGTTCTTTCCCTTACGTTCTTCCTCACTTTGGGTGGCAAGGTCTGTTTCCAATGCGTTTTTATATGGATCCTGTGCTATGCACTCAGAATATGGACAGGTGAAGCAATCGTCGTGTAGGCAGGTTTCGTATTTTACTTCTTTTTCCATTTATATATCCTCTTTTGATACGCAGATGTGAGTTCCTTCATTTATGTATGTCGGATTTTCCGTTGAATTTTTGTCCCCGCAAGTGGGGATGGTTTTCAACCGCTTGCGCCCAAACATATTACATTGCCCCGTACCTTCTGAGGAAGTATTCCAGACCTCGTTGCGTGACGTATGTAGTGCTCCGAATCTCCACTTCCCCGTTATGGAGGTACTTGCTCTGCTTCACTTCCATCAGCCCCATATCCAAAGAATCCTGTGTGGGAAGGTTCTTCGTCGGGCCTGCCTTGCAAATATATCCGTCATTGCGCAGGAGAGAGAAAAGCCGGTTACGGCCAATTTTAACGCCGTTGGAGGAAAGATAGGCGGACAACTCCTTAACCTGCATTACAGACTTTGTATCCCGAACTGCATCGTAATACTCGGCTTTAGGGAGCATTTCCCGGTTCTTCTCCTGCAAGGCCAGTCTTTCTTCTTCGCTTGCAACAAGGGCTTTCAAGGCGGATATATAGTCCTGCGGAAGCATTGTGTAGCTTCCGGTTTTACGGATGCTGGGAATAACGTCATGGGTGATCCAACGCTTAAAAGCCTTTGCTTCCGGTTTGCGGGAACCAAGGACTAAAGTGTAAAGTCCCGGCTCATTGACAATAGTGGCATCACCTTGACGCCCTAAGTTGAACTTAGCCCGTTCATCTTCATCAAGGCGGCTTACTGCAATCGTGGGATTGCTCAGGTCTAAGAC